>JADMIO012752714.1_pt1 | contig 112983 bp, 104 predicted proteins | sample 8958161 | NCBI WGS metagenome assembly JADMIO01 (sample SAMN16585339, study PRJNA669376) | soil metagenome | isolation source: Crop rotation soil | place: USA: Cullars Rotation, Alabama | collected 2011
CTTTCCCCAGCACATACGACATTAATCGTGCCGATACCCAGGTTAGGCGCGCTGTCAATAACTATGACATCATAGTCATGAGCAACAGTTTCAATGGCCAGTCGGAGCATCAGGTGTGGATCGGTGGGCAGTTTACCTTCATCAAATTTGCCCATTAACTCAGTTTCAATACGGTGCAGAGCCAGACAGGAAGGAATAATGTCAAGCCCCGGCCAGCAAGTGGGCTTTATTGCATAAGTGACATCGTCCTTTTCCCCAAGATAGAAAGGCAGGAGAGTGTCTTCTGCATGAATATGAAGATCTGGTACCCATCCGTGATACATTGAGGCTGTTCCCTGGGGGTCGTTACCTTCCACGAGCAAAACACGTAGCCCCTTCAGAGCCAGATCCTGAGCAAGATGAACAGAAACTGAGGTTTTGTAAACGCCTCCTTTATGGGCAGCAACCCCGATCACCGGTGGAAATACGTCTTCAGCACGTCGCAATCGCGTACCAAACACATCACGCATATGATTAATTTGTTCAATTGTATAACCAACACGTTGCTCAACCCGTCCTCGAATTTCCATATCCGGGTGCGGTAGTCGCCCTGCTTTCTCGGCATCTCTGATAGCCTGAGAAGAAACCCCAACTAAATCCGCTGCTTCACCTATTCTCCAGCGCCGGGTTATTTTCCTCGCTTCCGGGCTGTCATCATTAAACTGTGCAATGGCGATAGCCTTCGTCATTTCATGACCAGCGTTTATGCACTGGTTAAGTGTTTCCATGAGTTTCATTCTGAACATCCTTTAATCATTGCTTTGCGTTTTTTTATTAAATCTTGCAATTTACTGCAAAGCAACAACAAAATCGCAAAGTCATCAAAAAACCGCAAAGTTGTTTAAAATAAGAGCAACACTACAAAAGGAGATAAGAAGAGCACATACCTCAGTCACTTATTATCACTAGCGCTCGCCGCAGCCGTGTAACCGAGCATAGCGAGCGAACTGGCGAGGAAGCAAAGAAGAACTGTTCTGTCAGATAGCTCTTACGCTCAGCGCAAGAAGAAATATCCACCGTGGGAAAAACTCCAGGTAGAGGTACACACGCGGATAGCCAATTCAGAGTAATAAACTGTGATAATCAACCCTCATCAATGATGACGAACTAACCCCCGATATCAAGTCACATGACGAAGGGAAAGAGAAGGAAATCAACTGTGACAAACTGCCCTCAAATTTGGCTTCCTTAAAAATTACAGTTCAAAAAGTATGAGAAAATCCATGCAGGCTGAAGGAAACAGCAAAACTGTGACAAATTACCCTCAGTAGGTCAGAACAAATGTGACGAACCACCCTCAAATCTGTGACAGATAACCCTCAGACTATCCTGTCGTCATGGAAGTGATATCGCGGAAGGAAAATACGATATGAGTCGTCTGGCGGCCTTTCTTTTTCTCAATGTATGAGAGGCGCATTGGAGTTCTGCTGTTGATCTCATTAACACAGACCTGCAGGAAGCGGCGGCGGAAGTCAGGCATACGCTGGTAACTTTGAGGCAGCTGGTAACGCTCTATGATCCAGTCGATTTTCAGAGAGACGATGCCTGAGCCATCCGGCTTACGATACTGACACAGGGATTCGTATAAACGCATGGCATACGGATTGGTGATTTCTTTTGTTTCACTAAGCCGAAACTGCGTAAACCGGTTCTGTAACCCGATAAAGAAGGGAATGAGATATGGGTTGATATGTACACTGTAAAGCCCTCTGGATGGACTGTGCGCACGTTTGATAAACCAAGGAAAAGATTCATAGCCTTTTTCATCGCCGGCATCCTCTTCAGGGCGATAAAAAACCACTTCCTTCCCCGCGAAACTCTTCAATGCCTGCCGTATATCCTTACTGGCTTCCGCAGAGGTCAATCCGAATATTTCAGCATATTTAGCAACATGGATCTCGCAGATACCGTCATGTTCCTGTAGGGTGCCATCAGATTTTCTGATCTGGTCAACGAACAGATACAGCATACGTTTTTGATCCCGGGAGAGACTATATGCCGCCTCAGTGAGGTCGTTTGACTGGACGATTCGCGGGCTATTTTTACGTTTCTTGTGATTGATAACCGCTGTTTCCGCCATGACAGATCCATGTGAAGTGTGACAAGTTTTTAGATTGTCACACTAAATAAAAAAGAGTCAATAAGCAGGGATAACTTTGTGAAAAAACAGCTTCTTCTGAGGGCAATTTGTCACAGGGTTAAGGGCAATTTGTCACAGACAGGACTGTCATTTGAGGGTGATTTGTCACACTGAAAGGGCAATTTGTCACAACACCTTCTCTAGAACCAGCATGGATAAAGGCCTACAAGGCGCTCTAAAAAAGAAGATCTAAAAACTATAAAAAAAATAATTATAAAAATATCCCCGTGGATAAGTGGATAACCCCAAGGGAAGTTTTTTCAGGCATCGTGTGTAAGCAGAATATATAAGTGCTGTTCCCTGGTGCTTCCTCGCTCACTCGACCGGGAGGGTTCGAGAAGGGGGGGCACCCCCCTTCGGCGTGCGCGGTCACGCGCACAGGGCGCAGCCCTGGTTAAAAACAAGGTTTATAAATATTGGTTTAAAAGCAGGTTAAAAGACAGGTTAGCGGTGGCCGAAAAACGGGCGGAAACCCTTGCAAATGCTGGATTTTCTGCCTGTGGACAGCCCCTCAAATGTCAATAGGTGCGCCCCTCATCTGTCAGCACTCTGCCCCTCAAGTGTCAAGGATCGCGCCCCTCATCTGTCAGTAGTCGCGCCCCTCAAGTGTCAATACCGCAGGGCACTTATCCCCAGGCTTGTCCACATCATCTGTGGGAAACTCGCGTAAAATCAGGCGTTTTCGCCGATTTGCGAGGCTGGCCAGCTCCACGTCGCCGGCCGAAATCGAGCCTGCCCCTCATCTGTCAACGCCGCGCCGGGTGAGTCGGCCCCTCAAGTGTCAACGTCCGCCCCTCATCTGTCAGTGAGGGCCAAGTTTTCCGCGAGGTATCCACAACGCCGGCGGCCGGCCGCGGTGTCTCGCACACGGCTTCGACGGCGTTTCTGGCGCGTTTGCAGGGCCATAGACGGCCGCCAGCCCAGCGGCGAGGGCAACCAGCCGAGGGCTTCGCCCTGTCGCTCGACTGCGGCGAGCACTACTGGCTGTAAAAGGACAGACCACATCATGGTTCTGTGTTCATTAGGTTGTTCTGTCCATTGCTGACATAATCCGCTCCACTTCAACGTAACACCGCACGAAGATTTCTATTGTTCCTGAAGGCATATTCAAATCGTTTTCGTTACCGCTTGCAGGCATCATGACAGAACACTACTTCCTATAAACGCTACACAGGCTCCTGAGATTAATAATGCGGATCTCTACGATAATGGGAGATTTTCCCGACTGTTTCGTTCGCTTCTCAGTGGATAACAGCCAGCTTCTCTGTTTAACAGACAAAAACAGCATATCCACTCAGTTCCACATTTCCATATAAAGGCCAAGGCATTTATTCTCAGGATAATTGTTTCAGCATCGCAACCGCATCAGACTCCGGCATCGCAAACTGCACCCGGTGCCGGGCAGCCACATCCAGCGCAAAAACCTTCGTGTAGACTTCCGTTGAACTGATGGACTTATGTCCCATCAGGCTTTGCAGAACTTTCAGCGGTATACCGGCATACAGCATGTGCATCGCATAGGAATGGCGGAACGTATGTGGTGTGACCGGAACAGAGAACGTCACACCGTCAGCAGCAGCGGCGGCAACCGCCTCCCCAATCCAGGTCCTGACCGTTCTGTCCGTCACTTCCCAGATCCGCGCTTTCTCTGTCCTTCCTGTGCGACGGTTACGCCGCTCCATGAGCTTATCGGGTCCACTCGCGAACGCAGAAAGGCCCACCCGAAGGTGAGCCAGTGTGATTACATTTGCGGCCTAACTGTGGCCAGTCCAGTTACGCTGGAGTCACTAGTATTTAGGTGACACTATAGAAGCGGCCGCGACAACTTGTCCACGTGGAATTCTAAGCTTAGGATCCCAATGTGCTGGAAAGCAGAGCTTCTGATTCTCGAACATGAGCTCACCGTCTCACTAGTTCTGGCGCGATGCCTGCGCACCGAGGCTGGGTCACTGCGTTGGATGCTGCGCTTCGAGGAGGGTTTGCGCCCCGACCTGACCATCGCCGTGCGGATGGATGAAACCAATCAAGCGATTAAGGACTATTATCTGCTGCCGGCACTCGATCTCAATGCCGCGAAGCTGAGATTGGCGGAGCACAACCATGTGCTGTTGGACGCCTATCGTTTCGATGACCTCGAATTTTTCTTTGCTATGGCCGAACGCATTCCCGTGGAGGGCGCCGCATGAATGACGAAACTCGTATCAGTGTAATACCCGTTGATCGGATTCGGGTCGTGAACCCCCGAGCACGCGACAAGAAGAAGTTTGATCGCATCGTCGAGAATATCGGCGCCGTGGGCCTCAAGAGGCCGATCACCGTCACACGCGGTAAGCCAGCCGAGGACGGCACAGAGATGTTCGATCTCGTGTGCGGTCAAGGCCGCCTCGAAGCGTTCGTCGCATTGGGCCAAAAGGACATTCCTGCCATCGTGCGCGATTTCGGGAAAGAGGACGTCATGCTCGCGAGCTTGATCGAGAATATCGCGAGGCGCCGGGTGCGGGGTCTCGATCAGGTGAAGCTGATCCAATGGATGAAAGAGCAAGGAGAAGGGTTCGCCGAAATCGCGCGCATGACCGGCCTCTGCGAAGCCTACGTCAAGGAGATCCTGAACATGATTGAAAAGGGAGAGGATCGTCTGCTCGAAGCCGTCTTGCATGGAAAAATTCCGGTCACAATCGCTACGCGCATCGCTGGGACTTCGGACCAAGACGCGCAACGGCTACTGGTCGACGCCTACGAGTCCAAGGAAATGACTCAGAAATCACTGGGCGCTTTCAAACGCATCGTCGATCAACGCAGAGTTTTCGGCCGCAACTATGGCCCCCGGACCCAACGCGCCCACCGGACGACGGCGGAAAGTCTGGTGCGAGCCTACAAGCTCGAAGCCCAGCGTCAGCGGTTGATGGTCAAGAAGGCGAAACTCTGCGACGCGCGATTACGTTCGATCTCGGCCGCACTCAAGAAACTCGTGCGAGACGAGAATTACGTGACGCTGTTGCGCGCGGAGAAAATGGAGACGATGCCTAAGTTCCTTGCGGAGTGGTCTCGGCAGCCCACATGAAATCCACTCCGGTTCGGGCAGTCTTCGATCTCGTTGGGGTGACCCTCCCGCTCACGGCTATTCAGCCGATCCGGCAGATTAAGCCAGCGGACTTCGCCTGGGGCAAATACAAGGCCGTGCTGGCCTCAATCCGGGAGGTTGGCGTCATCGAGCCGCTGATCGTTTTTCCGCAAAAGGGCGCACGGGGGATGTATTTTCTCATGGATGGGCACATGCGGCTTAAAGCGCTCCTGGAATTGGGGCGGCCGGACGCATTCTGCCTCATCTCGAAGGACAACGATCCTTTCACCTACAACGACAAGGTTAACCGCCTGTCCATCATACAAGAGCATGCGATGGTGCGGCGTGCGATTTCACAGGGCGTGACAGCGGAGCAAATCGCGAAGGCATTGGATTTCGAGGTGAAGACGATCACGTCGAGCCTCAATTTGCTCGACGGCATTCATCCCGAGGCGGTCGAGCTGCTGAAGGACAAACAGATCACCTCTGCCGCTCTGCGAATGTTCAAGAAGGCGAAGGCCGTTCGCCAGATCGACATGGCCCAAATGATGGTGTCGGCAAATAACTATGCGAAGGCCTATGCCGACGCACTTATCTTCGGCACGCCGGCCGATCAGCTAGTCGACACGAGCAAACGCAAAATGGTCAAAGGCATGTCCCACGACGAGATCGCCCGCATGGAGAAGGAAATGGAGGCGCTGGAGAGGGACTACAAATTCCACCAGGAGCAGTTTGGGGAAAACTCGCTGCATCTGAATGCAGCACAGCGCTACGTGAAGCGGCTGCTAGAGAACTCCAAGATCAAGCGTTTCTTGGCTCAGCGCTATTCCGAATTGCTGGACGAGTTTCAGGAACTCGCCGCGCTAGAATCGCTGTAGCTGTCATCTTCCCTTCGGAACCAAGGGAACAGTTTAGAGGGTTGGCGCCCGTAAGCCGTAACGTCCAAAGCCGCTCGAGGCGAATAAGGGCACGAGGCCGCAAGGCTTGGTGGAAATCATGTTCTTTTTGACGATGGAAGCCCGCCTCCGACGGGAGGCGGGCTCTCCATTGCCTAAGGGAATGCGAACGCTTCGGTTATCGTTGATCCAAACCACACGATAGCGCGCGATCTCGCGGACACCGAAATGCTGGCGTTCACTATTCGCCCGTCCTTTCCTCAGCCATGGCTTCAACGATGTCAGAGGCGTTGCGGGAGTATTTTAGCAAACCCGGCAAGATTCGGGACGGGGCGACGGTGAAGCAATGGATCGACACAAACTATCCAGACAAATGGGCGTCGGGGACATTGCGGGACCACCTCTACGGCGGACGGGTTAATCATCCCTTGGCTTACAAGCATCATCCGGGGCAGAAGAAATTTCTCTACGAGCACCACGGGCACCTTTTCGAGCGATACGATCCGAAGCGGCACGGCCTCTTTCAGAAAGGCGTTGCGGCGGACGGCGAAGTGCCGACTTGGATTCTGATTCATTCACTAGCGCGCTTCTCCGATCCCAGCTGGTATTCCAGTCCCGGCGAGGAATTGAGCGAGACCTTCAAGGTCGGCATGCGCTGGCATTGGAAATTGCCGCAGCCAATGAAGGACGATGAACGCCCGCGCACTATTCTCCTGTGTTGGGAGCAATGTATTTTCGGCGAGGCCACCGCGACGATCACGCGCAACATTGGCAAGGCGAACAAAGCCGAGTTTAATTTCGCTTTCGTCCTGATCGACTATCATCCCCTCCGCGCGCCAATTCCACTGAGCGCACTGCGGCTCGGAAATCGGGAAAGCGAACACCGCAGTCTCATCCGGCTAGAGGCAGACAATCTCGCGGCCTATCGCAGCGCGAAAGACCAGGGCGGGGACAGGTCAAAAAAACCCAACGTTCCCGAGCGCGCCCAAATCGAGGGCGCCGTCGAGTCCGGCGTGAATCCGCAGCGTGGTGGCCGAGGCTTCGGCCTTACCGCCCGCGAAAGGAAGTGCGTTGAAGAACGAGCCATAAAGGTGGCTACGACCTTTCTCCGGCAGCGAGGTTACGACGTGGAGGATGTGAGCGCGCGAAATCCCTTTGATCTCCGCGCGACACGGGGCCGACGCGAACTGAAGGTGGAGGTGAAGGGAACGACCGGGCAAGGAGCCGAAATTCTCCTGACGAAAAACGAAGTCGAACTGCACCGGCTCTGCCACCCGGCGAACATGCTGATCGTGGTGCATGCGATTGAGCTCAAGCGGCACAAATCGAATCCGACGGCGACTGGCGGGAAGATCAGGAAGAAGTCGCCGTGGAAAATCGACGAAGCCAGCCTTGAGCCGATTGCCTTCAGCTACCGGCCATAGATCTCACCCGTCGACGCGCGTGAATTCGTCATCGATCCCAGTATTCTCCATTCAGGATGTGGCGACGGTCTGCAAGGCCGCGGTCGCCGAACTGATTCCGGATTTGCCTCCTGAAGTGAGCGAGCGGTTGAAACCCCAACGCGTGGTGCAGAGGCACGGTTCGGAGACGCGCATGTTTCTTTTTCATCTCTGGGATCGGCATCAACCCTCGCTCCTCGATTATCACCACTTCTCCTACGGCTTCGTTTACGATCCCGTGCTGCGCTATCACCGCTCGCCGCTGCTGGTCAGGTTCTACGCGAACCGGCATCGCATCTACGACAAGCGCGAAACGGTGATCCCGGCGCTGTGGGAAGAGATGCGAATCGCCGAAAAAATCCTGCACGACTTCCGCGCCGACGAGAACGCGCAGATGATCGGGCTGTTTCGCTACTTTGCGGCGGGCTCTCTGGCGGAACTGCAGCAGCAGATTTACCAGGGACTGCTCGAACTCGTGCCCTACTGGCACTCCCGCTATGCCGCCGTGATCGACCACTATGGCCTTGCCCTAACGCGCGAAGCGGTGGCCGAAGCGATCGCCGGGCGGAGCAAATTTCAGCCAGCCGGCCCGCGTTCGAACGTGGCGCGTCCCGAGTATGCCCGGCATGTGCCGGCGCGCCTCCGCGCCGAGGTGTTTCGGCGCGACGGCCATCGCTGTCTTAAATGCGGCGCACAGGATCAATTGCACGCGGACCACATTGTCCCGGTTTCACTCGGCGGACTCACGGTGCTCGATAACTTGCAGACGCTCTGCTCCGCGGAGAACCTGAGCAAAGGAAATCGCGAAAGCCGCGACTATCGCAAAGGCGTTGCCGCGACCTAGAGGCAACGTTGCCCGTTCGTTCGAAGTGGCGTTCAACCGCCGTCCAACTCAGCAAACGTAGGCGGCGCCGGAGCGCCGCCCCGTTGAGGGTTTCAGTTGCGCGAGAACTCTTCCGCGAGGGACCAGAGCTGCTTGTTGAGCTTCTGGGCTTCCGTGAGGCTCACGACAGGCCGCGTCGTGTTGCGGACGTAGTGAGTCGGGAAGATCGCCCCGGCCGCTGCCGGAATGTGACCAGCATAGCGGACGCCGCCCCGGCAGAGGTGTTCTTGCACCACGTTGAACGTAGTCCAGAGGTCCGTGGCCCGGTCGCCGTAGCGCACGGGCGCAAGCAGCTTGTCGGGCGTGAGAAGCCGGGTGGCCGTTTGCTCGGTATCCCAGCGAAGCGCGATGGCCCGCCGCGCGAATTCCTGGCGCGCGGTTCCGGCCATCTGCACTGCCTGCCAGCGCGCGACTACGTCGAGGACACGCGGAGTCCCCTCCGCGACCGCCTGCGCTGCGGCAACGAACCGCTCAGCGGAAACGTCGACGTGCCGGATGGCCACGTGAGCGAACTGCGCGTCAGCAACGGTCAGACCGTTGCGGCAAACGAGGCGATAGAGACCGGCGTCGATCCGATAGGCGCGCGTGCCGTCGTGCGCGTTCTGTAGAATCAATTCGGGCCGCGTGTCGCCCACGTCAAACGTCTCGCGCGCAAGATCGGAGCGCCGCGCGAAACGAAGCTCGTGCATCTGGAATCCCTGCCGGTTCTCCAAACGCACGCGCTGCTGAGTCGCTCGCACCGGGCTCCAGCCTTCGGCGTCGAGCAGGTCCACAACCTGCGCGGTGGAAACGAAGGTGTAGCGAGTGGAAACGCCCGGGCGAGCCGTCTCGGCGAAAACGGAAGGTGCAATGCGGCGGAGTTCGTCCGTCGAAAGCGCTTTGCTCGGAATGCGTGACGAGGTGGTGGCAACGATGGTGTTCATGACTGTCCTTTCTCTGCGCCCCAACGAGGGCGCTGGTGCAGCGGGCCGCGCTGCGCGGACCCCATCCGAGCCGAACCGTTAAATCGGCCGCCCCGGAGGGATGCCGACGATCAGCGCCGAGGGTCAAGGTGGAGGCCGGGCTTGGGCGGCACTACCTTGAGGCGCGGACGGACCGAGGCGCTCGGCGCCGCAGGGCCGCCAGCCGGACCCCGCGCGCTATACTGAGGCACCCCACAGGGGACAGGCTTTGCTGACTGTGCTCGGGCGCGAGCGGTGCAACGAGAGCGAGCGAACCTGAAGCCTCGCGGCGCTTGCGCGGCGAGAATGTGTCAGGGCACCGCCTGCACTCTAATACGTCGCGTGTATCGAACCTACGAAGCGTGCGAACCGGAATTGCGAAGTGGAGGCAGCGCGGACATCGGAGGGCAGTTCGATGAGCGCATGAGCCTTAGCGCTTTCTTATCCGTGGTTTCAGTAGGCGATCGGTCTCGTCTACGACACGTTCCAAACTGATGCCGGCATCAACAACTTCGAGTTGAGTCCACTCTTCAGGGGCTTGCCAATAGTCGCCCTTGAATTGAAGCCTGCGCGCTAGTTCTTGGCTGTATCCATGGACACGGTATGATACGCCATACCAGCCAGCCGAGATTTCCTGTTCTCGTTCTTTATCTCTGATTCCCTTGTTTACGTTGCGCCACGCCTCATATTTCAGGGTCTCTTTTGCAGCGGAGTTAATAGCCAGGAGGGCGTCGAGTGCGTCTTTTGATTTTGCGTCTCCGCCAATGGTCTCACCGACAGCCTTAGCCACGTTAAAAATAAGCGTGAGAAGCGGGACTTCCATTCACGAGAGCTACATCGACAATCGTTCGAAGACCACTTCTGAATTACTTCTCTTACCTTCGACGCTTCGTTCCATTGACACATCGGGGCGTTGCGGGGTGTCCCCGCTAGAATGGGGAGGGCGAGACGGAGGCTCGACCGCGGGGAAAGACATTTCCCCGGTCGGAAACCTAAGACAACCAGTGCTTCCAGATGATCACCATCGCGAGCGTGTCGAGCTTGCAGTATTGGAGCAGCAATTTACGCCAAGATTCCTTTGTCGCAGGTTCGGTTCGGCCCGACCCATACACCATCTCTTGGTAAGCGCGCATGGCGCCTGTGCCTTCGGTGACGACCTCGGCGCGGTCGTAGATTTCGAGTTTCTCCAATGTCTCATAGGGATCCCAAACGGCGCCGTTTTCGATGCGCAGGTAATCCTTGAACCACGGGTCATTTCGAAGAGCTGCGTTGCTGCCCCACACCGCTGGAAGCACCGCCTTGATGGATGTGGATCCTTTCATTTTCGGGTGGAAATAGTGCGCTGCCGCGAGTTCACACATGTCGAACATCCGGCCTGAGGTGGCTGTTTGAGTAAGCCAACTGCGCAAGGGATCCGCCGTGATGCGGTAGTCGGCTATTTGCCGAGCGATGTCATCCAAGGTCGTGCGCTCGTGATGTGACCACATCAAAAGTGTGCCCTTGTCGCCCACGGCATCGCGCAGAGCTGAGGCAAATCTCACGTTGGGGAAAGCCTCTTCAACATTTATCCACTCACTGTGCTTTAGTTCGCCGCCCGGCGCTTCGATCGTGTGGCAGCTCCATTGAAATGCGACCTGTTCGAAGGGACGCATTCCACGATGGTAAGGAAGCACCAAACGAGAGGTTTCAAAATCGATGAAATGAAGCGGATACGCGAGGCCGTCGAGAACGGACCGAAGTTTCGCGGAGCGCCATTCGGTGTCCGCTTTCGTGTGCGAGATTTGAATACGCTGCCGATCCGCATAGGCCGAGGTGAGCGCCGCCGCGGGAACGTCAAACAGCGAGGCCTGGCCCGCTCGAATCAATGAGTCCGCGAGCAGTTCTTTGTTCGTTCCTTTGATTCGTCCGAGTTGATAGAGATCCAACAACGCCGGACTCACCTTCGCCAATTCACCCCAGCAATCCCGAAACCCGTTTTGCGGCGAACCGACCGCGACGCGATACTCGCAGTCCCGGCACTTGTAGCCAATCGATGGCGGCGCCTTTTGCGGCCCGCTTATGACCAGCGGTAACATCGCCGCGGCTGCGTCGCACACACCGCGATACAACGAAGCGACTTCGGCGTCCACGGGCACGAGCTGCAGTAATTTGCTTTGGCGCAAAGAATCGGGGTCGCCTGCGAAGGTGACATCGACGTTGCGCCCGTTCCGCGTGATCGAAAATTGAGTGGGAAGTAAGTCGATTTCGGCCCGGGCGGACTTGTCGGGTAGAAGGAGATAACATTCGATCTTCGCGGCAGGATATGCGCGCTCCAGCACCATGCGCTGAAATGCGATGTCTTCGATGTATTTCACCCAGTCTGAGCGCACCTCCCTCGCTTTCGTGGTGAGACCCGTTGCCGGATCGTATCCCTTCGATTTCACTTCGATCAACCGCAGGCGCTGCCCGACCTTTTCCAGCACGTCGATTCGGACAAGACAGCCGCCGACCAGGAAAGCGGGCTCAAACAGCACGATATTCTCCGTGGCCATGTGGGCGGCGGTCATCCGCACCGCTACGTCAGGGTCCAACTCGGCAACGAGAACGCCGGCCGGATTCTGCAGTTGGGCAAATTTGCCGACCATGAAGCCGCCGTCAGCCAGCAGCTCCATGTAGCCGTCGTCGTCGAGCGTCGTCGGATAGCGGTTCTTCTTATAGAACAGCTTCGTGGCGCAGTCGCGCGCGACCTTGAAGTCCGATTTCGAAAGGTAGTTGCCCATCGGAAACCTAGAGAGCGCGCGCGATCCGGAGCAGGCGCTTCACATGACTGAAATCGGTGCCGTCAGCTTTGTTCAACTTGCGAAGGACGTATTCGTAGCGACGGTCGCCGCGGAGACCGTCTCGGGTTGCTTGAGCCCAATGGGTCCGCGCAGCCTCGGCCTCATCCTGGCGCTCCATGCGCGCCACGCTGAGCTTTGGCCCTTGGCGCGCGCACCCGTGAGCGCGATGGAGCCGGCTGATCTCCTTCGCATGCAAGTCGCGATGGAGATCAAGGCTCCAGTAGCGCGGGATGAAAATCATTGTTCCGTGGGGCGTCGGATTCACCGTGATTTTCAGGAGTAGCGGACGGCTTTTCTCTACGCCGTAGAGGTTCCAATGATAGCAGAGCGCATCGAACAGCATCCGGAAACGATCATCTGGCGTGCCCCATTTGAACACCAACCCGTCACGAAAATTCCGTTCCTGTGACATCATTCGACGGATCACGCCCCGCCGGTTCCGGTGCTTCGCTACATTGAACCGGCCGGTGATCTGGTTCCACGCCGCGCGGAACGCGGCATTGTGCTTCAATCGCTTTTCAAGCTCATCGAACTTTTGCTGTCGGCGCACCAGCTTTTCATAACGGCCATTGGCGATGTCATGCTCGTAGATGCTCATGGTCTGGCAGGCATCCAGCTTGGGTGGCGGCCCGATCATGTTGAGGAGCAGAACAAATTGATCGCCCAATTTTCGGCCCGCTTTCACCGCCGAAAGAATATGGCGAGCGGTGCCTGCGAAGTCGATCGGCCACAGAGAAAGGGGCACCATCAGCCAGTCGTAAATATTCCAAATTAACTCGGCGTCTTCGCGCCGATCGATGCGCTGCTCGTCCGCCCGAAACTGCGCCACCAATTTTCCGCAAACCTGAAAACGCCGAAAAGCGAGCGCACGCAGGCGCGCTAAGTCGGACTTGAACGGACGGGGCATAACGCTGGAGGGGTGCGAGGCCGATCGAGATCGGCCTTTTGTCGGCATTCTTTGCCCCTGCGGCCAGCGAAGCAATGCGTTATCGTGTTACCTGACCGGTAATCAAAACACCACCGCAACACCGCAAATCCAATGAATCAAACCGCAGATAAAAAGAATGAGGCCGCAACGGCCTCGGGAAACAAGGGCTCGGACAACTCGGGCCAGAAATTCTATCTCAACATCGAGGGCAAGGAGTATGAGTGGGACAAGGCCACCATCACCGTGCCCGAGATTCGCCAACTCGGCGGCATCCCGACAGACCAGAACATCGTCGTCGAAGATCCCGAGGGCCGCGAACGCACTCTGACGGAAACCGAGGTCATCGAGTTGAAGCCAGGCCATCGCGTGGGCCGTGCACCAAAATACAAACGCGGCTGATCATGCTTGAACGCGTGCGTCAGGAAATCGAATTGCTCCGCCAGCAGTTCCCCGATCTGCAACACGGTGAGAAGCTCGACTGGGTGCTGCTGCCCCATGTCGTGCTTCCCGCCGGGCGGTTCAACAAAACGTCCACCGCCGTCCTGTTCAAAATTCCCAGCAGTTATCCTCAGGCGGGACCGGATAATTTTTTTGTCGATCTCGATCTTCGGCTAAGCGGCGGCACGATGCCACCGGCATTCAACGCCAATGCGGAGTCTAGCACCGGCCCGGCGCCGGTCACCGGCAATTGGGGTTGGTTCTCCTGGCATCCGCAGGCCTGGCGGCCGTCCGCAACAATCGAAAATGGCGACAACCTCCAGGGATTTGTTCGCGGCATCAACCTCTGCCTCCGCGGAGAGGAGTCGGCATGAGCATCGTAGTTTCAATTCCCGAGGATACCCGCTCCGTGCTGCTTCGGCATTTTTTTCAAAATCAACTTGAGCAGGGCGCATTCTTGTTCGCTCGGCCCATCGAGAAGCCGGGAGAACTTACACTTGTCGTCGAGGAGCACTACTTGGTGCCGAAATCCGGTTGGGAGCGGCAACAGGAGATTTATCTACAGATGCGGGATGCCGAGCGCGGCAAGATCATGAAGCTGGCGCGCGACAAGCGGCTCTGCGCGATCGACTGTCACTCCCACCCCGGAGCGGGGCAATCGGTCTGGTTTTCACCGAGTGACGTGGCCGGCATCAGCGAATTTGCGACCTACGCGAAATGGAAACTCGACGGGCTCCCGTTTGCGGCGCTGGTCTGGGGTGAGCACTCGGTGGACGGCGTTGCATGGCACGGGAGTTTTGCCGCAGCACAGCGCGTTGATCGCGTCGACATCATCGGCAAGAGCACCGTCGCCTTGCATCCGACCAATTCGTGGTTCGAACGCCCGCGAGGGAGACATCGGTTTGCCGCTTATGAGTAATCAACGTTTCAACCGACAAATTCTCATGTTCGGCGCGGAAGGACAGCGCCTGATCGAAGCGCAGCGCGCAGTAGTTGTCGGACTGGGCGGCATCGGCTCCCACGTAGCGCAAGGTCTCGCCTACGCCGGAGTGCAAGCCGTCGGCTACGTTGACGACGACCGGATCGATGAGACCAGTCTCAATCGAGTCGTCGGAGCAGGTCCGGACGATCTCGGGCGACTAAAGGTCGAGGTGGCACGGGATCGCACGCGCGCAATTCTCCCGACGGCAACGGTAACAGCGCTGCCCGTAAACCTGCGCACGCGACGTGCGTTCGATTTGCTGACTCAAGCGTCGGTGATTTTTGGCTGCGTCGATCATGACGGGCCGCGCTTGGTGCTCACGGAGCTAGCGGCGGCCTATCGAATTCCACTCATCGACGTTGCGAGTGAAATCTTTCCCGCGGCACCAGGGCGGCCATTCGATTTTGGCGGCCGGGTTGTCGTGGCGCAGCCCGGAGATTATTGTCTTTTCTGTGCCGGCCAGATCGATCGTGAACTGGCAAAAGAGGAACTCGAGTCTCCGGAGGTGCGGGCTCTACGCCGAAAGCACGGTTACGGCCTCGGAGAAAACTCACCAGCGCCCTCGGTGTGCGCGCTAAACGGAGTCGTCGCGAACCTCGCGGTGATGGAATTCGTCGCATTCGCCACTCGCCTGCGGCCCCCGGAAAGGCGCCTCACTTACAAAGGCATGCGGGGCGTGGTGACGGCGAGCAACGATCACGGGGCTTTCGATTGCTATACATGCAAATGCGTCTGCGGCCTTGGCGATGCGGCCAGCCTGTCTCGATTTTTGCTCCCCGAGGAGAACACCAACAAACCCAACCTTGCGTGCAGCCCAGTAGGCTGACGCACAAAGAACACCATGGCTGACACACACCAAATCCGCTGCATCAACAAAACCAACCGCAACGACGCGCATGATCGCATTCACAGTGTCGGGGGCGTGAATAACGACGGCACGCGTTGGAAGCTTTCACAGGAGGAGGCCATCGCCGGCATCGAGAACGGCAAGTGGCGCTTCTTCGTCCAAGCAGAGGGCAGGTCTGTCTGGGTGATCGTCGCCGTCAGTCGTTACGGGAACAAATACCTGAAGACAGAAAATGATGGCGAGCAGCCGAACAATCTTCTCAGCCTTCCTGAGTGTCCTTGAGTGCAGGCGAACCCTCTTAAGCGATGCCATACACCGTCGAAAGGTTGAGGAAGATCTACTACCGCACCGACGGTCGGTGCCATATTTGCAGCATGAAATTGTCGTTCACAAACTACGCCAGAGTTGGTGAACGAGCAGCTTGGGAGGTCGAACACTCCCGGCCGCGCGCTAACGGAGGGAGTGATCATGGCAACAATCTCTACCCATCGTGCATTCCGTGCAATCGCTCGAAAGGCACAGTGACCTCAAGAACCGCGCGCGGGTGGAATGGTTCGAGCAGAGCACCGCTGTCCAAAAAAACGAGGACCGCATTAAGGGCGGAAAATACGAGCGCGGGTGGCATCATTGGCGGAGTTTTGGGCGCGCCGGCGGGACCTGCTGGCATTGCCATTGGTGCGGCCGTGGGTGCCTGGATCGGCAAGGAATTCTTTGATGTCCCAAAGTGAGGGCACGCGTGGCTTAACACCGGCGACTGTCTTCCCACGCACTCGCAGAATAGCGGGTGGCGCGCTCAGTGAGGCGCCGCAATCGTTTGTTGGCTTTTTCGATCCCGCCGATTTGATCGGGCGTCTTTTCCCATGCTCGCGCCGCCCATCTCTCAAATTGATGCTGTTACGCTAGTGAAGCTACGCCTCGTCGTTGCTCGATTCGGCGAGATGGACGGAGCTGGATGGTGGAACACTCGCGGGGTTCTTGGGCGCATCGGCAAGGCCGGCTTGAGCCGCGGGTTCCCCGCCACGCACTACTTCGCACAAGCACGCGTTGCCTTCGCCGTCGCCTCAGCGCGGTGCAAGGAAGTGTTCAGTCCGCCGGCCTGTTTCACGCTCTGGTCCCTGCCGCCTGAAATTGAAGAACTCGTCGATGCGCGCTGGCAGTCATGGTGCCGCAGTCCGGCAGATTGGGAGCCCTTCTTTGCTCAGATTTCCGAGACCGGCTCAGTGGACCTGTTGCGGCAGCTAGTCGACCTTCAACTGATCGATCATTCGATCCGTGCGGCGGTGGCGTCGTTGCAGGTTTCGGCACAGGGCAAGGCAGTGCAACTACAGCGCGTCGGCTACCCCGATAACGACTCAATCCGGTTGCTGGCCGCCGCATTTGCGCGCGGCACGAAGGGCCAATTAACCGTCCCTTATCTACGTGCCGAATAAGATGAGCCAACGTTCGCTGAGTTATTCCACCCGCTTGTTACGGAAGGGACCGCTCGTGGAGGAAACCTATCGGGTGTTCGCCGCGTGGGAACCAGAGGAATCCGTCGCCGCAAATCTAAAGCGCATCCGAAAATCAAATCTGGCCGGGGCGAAGAACGAGAGTTGGCTGCGCGAAGTCACGACCACCATGTCGGGCCGATTCACGGTAGGCGACTCGCTGGCTCCCCTCGCACAGTTGGCCAAGGCTCAATATCCATTGGAGCGGTGGAAATACTGCCTCCTTTGGCACGTCGGCTCCACGGACGGTCTCTTTGTCCGCTTCATGGAGGATTTTCTTTTCCGGCAGCATGAAGAAGGGATCGCCGCCTTCGACACCGCGGCGGTGCTGCCGTTCATCGAGTCGATTGAACGAGAAAAACTCTTGGGCACTCCATTGTCCGACTATGGACGCGTTCGTATGGCGCGTGACCTCTTCCGCATGGCGGCGGCATTCGGCCTCGTGACAAGTCAGTCGCGGCGGCGCTTCACCCACGTGGCTATCCCAGACGACGCATTCCTCTATGCGCTCTACAGTCTTCAGGCAGAGATTCCGAGTGTCTCGCGGTCGATCCAGTCTTCGCGGTGGCGACTATTCCTTCTCGCCCCCGCGGCCATTGAGCGTGAACTTCTCCACCTGCACCAGCTTAGGCGGCTCCGGTATGAACAAGCAGGTTCCATCCGTGAGCTAACCTTACCTCACGCCAGTCTGCTCGAATTCGTCCGTTCGCTCGCGTCATGAACAATTGGAAGGAACGTCTCACCGACACCTTGGAACCGGTCCTGCGGGCCGATGATCCCAGGGCGAAGCTGGGCGCCTACCATGACATGCCGTATGCGATCTTCCACTATCCGCCGGAAGCGGAGTTCGAATTCAGGGAAGAAGCGCGACTCCTCGCGATTCGGTTGAGCAACGGAGGCAAACGCGTAAAACAGATTTCCCTCGCCGAATGCCTCAGCGCAGCGCTCGCCGCGGAAGGAATGGATGTCGCTGCCATCCGCCAAACCGAGCGTGCGGCCGGTCTCAATGCGATGGTGGAGACCATCCATAATGTCCTCGCGGACTATCGCCCGTTGGTCGACCTAGTGGCGGCGAGACTTCCGCCTGACCAAGACCCTTTGAAGGACGTGGTGATGCTCACCCGGACTGGCGCACTTTTTCCGGTCTATCGCACCCACGCGCTGTTGGAGCAGCTCAAGGGCCGCCTCTTGGTGCCAGCGGTGCTCTTTTATCCTGGGGAACTCGAAGGCCCCACGGGGCTGAAATTCATGGGTGTGCTGGATCCCGACCCCAACTACCGCCCGCGCATTTTCTGAGACTCTACCCATGCCAGCCATCAAGGAAATCCTCGCCCGACCCGTCGCGCTCAACATCGAAGAGGTGATCAAGGTCGACCAGAACGACGCCGACATCATCAAGTCTGAAATCGAGGAATATGTGATGACGGATTCGATCCTCGATCATTTCCTGCGCGTTTTGGATCGCTATCAGGAGACGCCAGCAAATCCACACGAGGGCATTGGTGTGTGGGTGTCCGGTTTTTTTGGTTCAGGTAAGTCGAGTTTCGCCAAGCTCCTCGGCTTGGCGTTGGCGAATCGGGAGATTTTGAATGAGGGCGCCGCTGCGCGTTTGGCTGGCCGCCGCCCCGATAGCAAAAAGCTGCAGGTCCTCATAAAACAAATCGCCGAAAAAATCCCGGCAGATGCCGTGATTTTTGACGTTTCGACCGACCGTGGCATCCGTGCGGGCAGTCAGACCATGACGGAGATCATGCATCGGTGCTTCGTGCGGGCGCTGGGCTACGCCGATAGCATCGACCTCACGCAGCTTGAAATCGATTTGGAGGGAGAGGGATTACTCGATAAGTTCAAAACCAAGTATCACGCGGTCTTTAACAAAGACTGGGACACCGAAAAGGCGAAGATCGCCTTTGCACTCAGCCAAGCGAGCCGAGTGATGTCAGAGTTGGAACCCGCGACGTATCCCGCAGCGGATTCTTGGGTAAAAGCTGCGCAGAATCGAGCGGACATCACGCCGGGCATTTTGGCAGAGCGGGCTAAAACTCTCATGGGTCGGCGCCGGCCCGGTCACACGCTTGTCTTCGTGGTGGACGAGGTGGGGCAATTCGTGGCCCGTGACGTGCAGAAAATGCTCGATCTCCAAGCCTTGGTGCAGGGCCTCGGTCGCGTGGGTCGAGGGAAAATGTGGTTGATTGTTACGTCGCAGGAAAAGCTCACGGAGCTTGTTGGCGGACTCGATGACAGGCGCGTGGAGCTGGCGCGACTCATGGACCGGTTTCCACTTCAAGTGCATTTGGAGCCGTCCGACATTTCGGAGGTCACCAGCCGACGCATTTTGTCCAAAAACGCCGTCGGAGAGAGCCTGCTCCGCGAGCAATTTGAGAAACACCGGGGCCGACTTTCCACCTGCACGGCAGTGACCGCCAACTACCGTCTGCCTGAACTCACCGCGGAATCATTTATCCGACTTTATCCGCTTCTACCTTATCAGGTGGAATTGATCATCAATGTTGTGTCCGGCCTGCGCACACAGGGCGGGGCCAGTCGCCACGTCGGTGGCGCCAACCGCACAATTATCAAACTCGCCCAGCAGCTGCTCATTCATCAAGACGTGGCGCTCGGCGAGGAGCAGGTCGGCGCGTTGGTTCGGATCGACCAGGTTTACGACCTCGTCTCCGGAAACATCTCCAGCGACCTCAAAGCCAAGATTTCCGGAATCGCCGCGAAGGTCCCCCATCCATTTGCCGAGAAGGTAGCGAAGACGGTCTGTCTGCTTCAGTTCGTGCCGACATTCCACCGCACCCCGGAGAACATAGCCGCCTGCCTTCATCACGCGATCGACGCCGACTCGTGCGCTACCCAGGTAAGGGAAGCTCTCGCGGAGCTGGAGAAGGCCAAGCTCGTGCGATCCGGCGACGACGGCTATCGCATTCCTTCTCCAGCCGAGGACGATTGGGACAAGCTGCGCGATGCCGTAACCCCGAAACCGGCGGATTCGAATGAAACATTGCGCGAGACCGTGTTGAAACTCTGGTCGCCGACGCCCGGCCACAATCTGCTCGGCGTAAAACTTTTCAAAGCCGGTCTGTTCCTAAACGAACGTGTCGTAGTCGAGGGTGACGTTCCGTTTTATCTGACTCTGACGCCCAACGAGGCAGAGTATAATCAAGCACAGAAGGACCTCCGCAGTCGCAGCCAGAGTGAAACGAAACACGTTTTCTGGGCGGCGCGTCTTAACGAAAAAATCGATCATCACGCGCTGGAGTATTTCCGCTCCAAGGAAATTCTCAAAGCCAAGGAACGAGGCGCCCGGACTCAGGCCGAGGTCTCGTTGGTAGGAGAAGAGAAGCGGCGTCAGACGCGGCACGCCGACGAATTGCGCCGCCTCCTCAAGGAAGCGATCTTGGCCGGCTCGATCTATTTCCGCGGCAATGACCGCAGTCCCGAAGAGGGGTGTGTCGAGGTGTCGAAGGCGGCAGAGGCCACGTTGGCAAAAGCGATCCCGGAGATTTTCGATCGGTTCGACGAAGCAGCGGCCCGCGTCAGCAAGGGTGATCTTGATGCAGTGCTCACCGTCACAAATCTCCACGGATTGCCCTCCGTGTTCACGACGTTGGACCTTCTGCGCACGGAAAATGGTCAGACCGTTTTCAAAACCGATTCAAATCCACTGCTCGAAGTTCTCACGCGCATCCAGAATCGCGTTAGTTACGGCGAGACCGCCACGGGGCGCTTCCTCGCCGATGAGTTCGAAAAAGAGCCTTTCGGGTGGGATTTCGAGGTCGTGCGACTGCTCGTTGCCTGTCTGCTTCGCGCCGGGCAGATCGATGTGACGGCGCAGGGCAAACTCATCGATGCGGCGCTTTCGGTCGATGCCCGTAATCTTTTCACGAACAACAATACCTTTCGTGCCGCCAGTTTCAGACCGAAGCAAGCGATGGATTTCGCTCAGCTCGTTCTCGCTGCCGACTACTTCAAGGAGGTTTTTGGGACGACCGTGCAGGACATTTCAAGTCCGGCGGCGGTGGCCAATGCCATCCGCGCCGCATGTGTGGAACCCGAGGAGAATTTCTCGGAAATGCACACGCTGTTGATCGCGAATGCTCTGCCGGGAGCAGCGATCCTTCAGCAGGGTCTTGATCAAACGCGTGTGATCCGCACCTCGATCGATGAACAGGCGATTCTCGCATTCAACGGTGCCTATAAGCAGATCAAAGAAGGCATCAAACGCGTGTCCGATCTCGCTGTGCAACTCACCGAGTCCAACGTGCAAATGCTCCGAGGTGCGCGGGCAGTGTTACGTGAGGAATGGAGCTTTCTCAAAACCGAGCCCGATCTGCCCTCTGCGTTTAAGATTAGCGCTGACGAATTGGCGGATTTGCTCGCGCGCGAGACATTCTATCAGTCCATCCCGCTCATCGGTCAGCGCTCGGAAATGCTCCGCGCTGAGCATAAGCGTCTGCACGGAGCAGCCTCAACCCAGCGCTCACAAGTCTATGCGCAGGCCGTGGCGAAGGTAAAATCTGTTCCTGGTTGGAGCGAGATTTCCGCCGAGCAGCAACAGCACCTTTTGCAACCGCTCATCGCGTGCGAGACACCGGCTCCTGCGACACATGCGATTCCACTTATTCGTGCTGACATCGACGCGTGCCCCGGCCGAACCCAGAAGGTGATCGAAGAAATGATTCGGTTGATCGATGGCTCGCGGATCGTCCGGCTGGAAGTGGGGAAGTTTTTTGCCGGCGCAATCGAAACTCAGGAGCAGCTCGACGCCGCGCTGGCCAGCTTACGCGAGGCCTGCGAGCAGCAGATCGGCGAGGGAAAGAAAATATTCCTCCAGTAGGTGGTATGGATAAAGACCTCCGTAACCAACTTGCTGCAACCACGCTCGCCGTTCGCCGGCTCCTGGAAGAAGAATTTGCGCGCCAGATCGAGGGGACCTTCGACATCTTTGCGGATGGCCGCGTTAGTGATGGGCCGTCTAACGTTCTGACTTCGGAGCAGCGTTTCGTCCGCGAAAAGATTGTCGCCTCCATCGAGCGGCGGCGGGACAAGGGTGAGTCCGCCGAGGAGGCGGTTTACGCCTATAAGCGGGAGTGCGCCTTCACCTTCCTGAATCGGCTCGCCGCGTTTAAGATGATGGAGTCCCGCGGCCTCGTGCAGGAATGCGTCTCTCGCGGTATGGAGTCATCCGGCTTCAAGGAATTCACCGGATTGGCGCCCGGCCTGGCCGTGTTGCCGGACAAAGGCTATCGCCTCTATCTGGAATGTCTCTGCGATGAAGTTGGCAGGGAAGTCGGCGTTCTCTTCAATCGCAGCGATGCGGCGTCACTCCTTTGGCCCGCGCGGCGAACACTCGAGGATGTTCTGGAGAAGCTCAATAATCCGGCCTTGGCCACCATCTGGAGCGCGGATGAAACCATTGGCTGGATCTACCAATACTACAATGACCCGGAAGAGCGCGCAATAATGCGCGATCCGAAACGAGGTGGTTCCGCCGCCCCCCGCAACAGCCGGGAGCTGGCGGTGCGAAACCAGTTCTTCACCCCGCGTTATGTCGTTGAGTTTTTGACCGACAACACGCTCGGTCGTCTCTGGTATGAAATGACCAAGGGACGCACGCAACTGGCGTCACGCTGCCGTTACCTCATTCGCCGGCCCAACGAAGTGTTCTTGGGCAACCCTTCGGTCATCGAGCATCTCAATGCTGCGGCGCCCTGGGTGCGCGAGGTGATCACGACGGCCAATTTCGCGACGTTGCCAGAGGACCCGGCGGTCTGGGAACTCTCCGATCTTGGGCTCGCGATTGACGGCTACGGTGAATTGAAGCGGCGGGGACGCTCCTGGGACGACTTTGTTGCGACATTTTATCAACCACGGGCCGCAGCTGCTTCCAGTGACTGGCAAGGCGACGGGTTCGAACTCTGGTGTGCATTGTTCGCCTACCAACGCGATGTGCTGCGCAACGCGCACCGTAAGGATTCGGATAGAGCCTCAGGCGATACCGTTCTGCGCGGACTCTGGCCGGCCCTTCGCAGTGCATTGCAACAGCCACCGACAGGGCTTCCCCAAGAGGAGACTCTACGTCAGCCGGTGTTCATCCCGCATCGGCCGATCAAAGACCCACGCGGGCTGCGGCTCATTGATCCTGCCTGTGGGTCGATGCACTTCGGACTCTACGCCTTCGATCTTCTCAGTGTGATCTATGCGGAAGCGTATTCCGCCCACGTTGACTCCGGGACACAGGCGTTGCGCACCGCGGCAGGAGTCTCAGTTCTCGCCGATTCGAGTTCCGACGCCACGGCCTTTGATCGGGAAGTGCCGCGGCTGATCGTCGAGCGCAACATTCACGGCGTCGATATCGACCCCCGCGCGGCGCAAATTGCCGGGCTCGCGCTTTGGCTACGGGCGCAGAAGGAATGGCAGGGCCTCGGGCTTTCCGCGATGCAGCGCCCCACGATTCGGCGATCCAATATCGTTTGCGCCGAGCCGATGCCGGGCGATCCCGAACGGTTGAAGGAATTCTGCGCGTCGCTGCAACAGCCTGTTATTGGCGGCATGGTGGAAGCCATCTGCGAGAAAATGAGATTGGCTGGGGAAGCGGGTTCGTTGCTGAAGATCGAGGAAGAGATTCGTGATCTCGTGCATGCGACCAAACTTCGCTGGACCGACACGCACCGCTTTGAGAAAGGCGAGGAAGAGTTGTTTCCGAAAGCGGAGATTCTGGCCGTATCCCGGCCGCGCGACGTGGTGCAAACCGAGCTGCCGGTGGATTTTTCGGGTATCACGGACGAGTCATTTTGGGAGCGAGCCGAGGAGCGGATTTACTCTGCTCTGCGCGCTTACGCCGAGGCCTCTGAACACGGTGACGGCTTTCAGCGACGGCTTTTCGCGGAGGACGCCGCTCGTGGCTTCGCCTTCATTGACCTCTGTCGTCAGCGTTACGACGTAGCGCTCATGAACCCGCCCTTCGGCGACGCGAGCCTCCCTTCGAAGCCTTACATCGAGGACACCTACGGCGACACCAAGGGCGACGTTTACAAAGCCTTCGTCGAGTGCTTCAATGCCCGGCTTGTTCCTGCAGGCTACCTCGGGATCATAAGCTCGCGCACCGGCTTCTTCCTTGGCCAGAGCGAAGACTGGCGCACCCGCGTCGTCCTCCGTCTGTTCCGGCCGATCGCCTTCGCCGACCTTGGCAGCGGCGTGCTTGATGCCATGGTCGAAGTCGCCGCCTATGCTTTGCGCAGCCTCTCCGCGCCGGAGGCCCGCGACCTCACCCACTCAATCGTCCCCGTGCTGGGTAAAGTCGTGCGCGACTCGCAGGACCGCTTCAGCCTTCCGAAGTGGCAAGCCGCCCGCGGCGGACTCAAACGCCATCAAGCCGTCGCCGAACTCGAACATCTCGAAGCCCACGGCTTCATACAGCGCAGCTCCGGCGAGACCGTCCGCTACACGCCGCTCTGGCATTCCGTGAAGAAGGTGACCGCGCCTCCCGAGCCTGTTTTTCCTCCTCTCGTGTGCGTTCGAGCCGTGGCTGATGATAACAAAGGTAGCGCGCTTGAGGGTGCGATTCGCAACCCCACAGACCGGCGCGTCTTCATCGCGAATCCGGCCAACTTCGCGGAACTGCCAAGCCGCCCATTCGCCTACTGGGCACCGAATTCGTTGCGGCGTGTTTTCCGTGAATACGGTCCGTTTGAAGCAGAAAACCGGCGCGTGCGCCAAGGTGGTGTCACTGGGAACGACACGAAGTTTCTCCGCGGGTGGTGGGAAGTCGCTCCGAAAGACGCAGCCGCCGGCGACGTTCAATGGGTTCCGTATGCGAAGGGAGGAAGGTTTTCGCCGTTCTTTGCCGACATACCGATGCTAGTCCGGTGGCATTTTAGCCGCTGCACATTCTTTTCCTTTACTGGGCTTCCCCACAGGCCAAGCGAGAAGCCATCGTCGGCGGATTCATATTTCTCGAAGGGGCTGACGTGGCCGCTGCGAGCGCACCACTTCGCTCCCGTTCCGCTTCCTGGCAATTCGGTCTTCAGCATCCGCGGCTACGCTATTCTTTGCGACGACGAGTCCGAGTTGTTACCCCTCCTTGCTGTCGGAAATTCGTCAGTGTTCGATTTCATCTTCAAGCTCGCTCTCGGCCGTTTCGGCTTTCCGGAATTTGTGGTCGGCATCCTCCAGAAACTTCCTCTTCCCGACATTAAAGATGAGTTCTCAGACTCGCTCGCCGCGCACGCTCGGCGAGCGTGGGAGACACGACGAGCGCTAGACACAGTTCATTCGACTTCTCATGCGTTCCTTTCGCCCGCACTGCTAGCTGTGCAAGGCAACGCGCTCGGCGATCGCGCCGCCGCATGGGCCGCCCACCTGCGCACGAGCGAAGAAACCGTCGCCGCCATTCAAGCCGAAATCGATGACCTCGCATTCCACCTCTACGGGCTCGACGCTGCGGACCGAGCCGCGTTGACCTCCACCCTCACCACTGAAGCTGGGGACGACGTCGGCGCCGAAGCCGACGAAGATGAGGAAGAGGAAACCGACTCCGCCGACGCCCCTGCGCTCACCGCCAACCTCCTGGCCTACGTCCTTGGCTGCGCCTTCGGCCGCTGGGACATCCGCTACGGCACCGGCGAACGCCCTGCTCCGCCCCCGCCCGACCCCTTTGCCCCGCTCCCAGTCTGTCCGCCTGGCATGCTCCAAAACGCCGCCGGCCTGCCGGCCGCGCCCAGTGATGTGGCAGCAAACTATCCGGTGCGGATCACTTGGGCCGGCCTCCTCGTGGACGATCCGGCCCACCCAGAGGACATTGAGCGTCGCGGACGCGAAATCCTTGCCGTGCTTTTTGCCGATCGCGTCGATTCCATTACCGACGAGGCTTGCGCATTGCTCGGCGCGAAGGCTCTACGCGATTGGTTCCGGAAGCCCGCCGGCTTCTTCGCCGATCACCTGAAACGCTATTCCAAGAGCCGTCGCCAAGCACCGATCTATTGGATGCTCTCCAGCCCCACCGGGCTCTACACGCTGTGGGTCTACTACCACCGCCTTTCGCCGGACACCTTTTTTGCGATTCAACGCGATTTCGTGAAGCCGAAGCTGGACGACGAAGAACGCCATCTTTTCAACCTGAAGCAAGCCGCGGGTCCGTCGCCGACTCCCTCCCAAATCCGAGAAATTTCCGCCGCCGCCGCACTCGTCGAAGACCTCCGTGCGTTCCGCGACGAAGTGCAACGGGTCGCCCCGCTGTGGCGGCCGAATCTAAACGACGGCGTGATCATCAATCACGCGCCGCTCTGGCGTCTCACGCCGCACGCGCCGTGGCGCAAGGCGCTCAAGGAAACCTGGGATGCCCTCGTCGCCGGAGTCTACGATTGGGCACACCTAGCACTGCACCTCTGGCCCGAGCGGGTGATTCCGAAATGCGCGGGCGACCGGTCACTGGCCATTGCCCATGACTTGGAATCCTTCTTCTGGGAACAGGACGCGGAGACCGAAAAGTGGGTGGCTCGCAAACGCACCGAATCCGAAATCAGGGCGCTAGTTGCCGAGCGCAGCTCTCCGGCAGTCAAAGCTGCATTGGATTCGCTGCTGAATGCCCCCGCGCCGAACGCTGGTGCCACAAAGCGTGCACGGAAGTCGAAGGAGACCTAACCGAGATGGCCAACGCACTGCAAAGTCTGGCCGAGATTTTCAACAAGCGGCTGTTCCGCATTCCCGACTATCAGCGCGGTTATGCTTGGGGCCGGCGCCAGTGGGAGGATTTTTGGGCCGACCTCGAGCGAGCGGCGAGAACTCAACGCACTCACTATTGCGGTCAGCTCACGCTCGAACTCACCCCGGAGCGCGATTGGGTCACGTGGACGGAAGAGTCCGGTTTGATTCGGGGCGCAAGCTACAAACCATACTTCGTGGTCGACGGCCAACAGCGACTTACCACGGCGATCATCTTAATCCAGGCTCTTCTCGAGAGACTTGAGGACCACGAGCTTTTTGCCGCCGAATCCGTATCGGAGCACCGGGCGAAATTCCTGGTGAAGCCTAGTGGTCAACTTCGCCACTGCCTTTTCGGCTATGCGAACGACAACCCGAGTCATCTCTATTTTCGCACTCAGGTTCTAAAGGCGCCCTCAAACGAATACTCGGGACTGAGGACACTCTACACAACGAATCTGGAAGAGGCCTTAGATTTCTTTCGAAGAAAAGTAATCCAAGGAGACATCGCGGAGCGCGAAGCATGGTTCTCGGCCTTATCGCAGCGATTCCTTTTCAACGTCTACGAACTCACCACAGACATCGACGTTTTCGTGGCATTCGAGACGATGAACAATCGCGGGAAACCGCTCACGCGATTGGAACTCCTGAAGAACCGGCTGATATATCTCTCGACGCTTGCCACCAGTTCTCCCGAGGACGAGCGAAACCAAGTCCGTCGCAACATCAACGCCGTGTGGCGAACAATTTATCAGGAACTCGGCCGAAATCCGCACCAACAGCTCGACGACGACGAATTCCTGCGCGCTCACCTGATTGTCTATTTTCCGGACACGAGCGACCCCGATCCGCTCACGCAGTTTTTGCTCAACAAGCACTTCAGCCCGGATCGACTCGATAAGGGGGAGTTGAAACTAAGCCACATCCAAACCTACATCGACAGCATCCAGCTCGCGGCTCGTTGTTGGCATCAACTCCACTTCCCAGAGGAGCACACCGATACGCTCTCGGGAGACGTGGTGAGAAGTCTGGAGCGGATTCGCCGCTTGGGATATGGCGTGTTTCGACCAACTTTTCTGGCGACGTTGGCGAAAGTCTCAAACGCATCCGTGCAGAACGAAGTGCTGGTTCAAGCGGAGAGATTTCTCCTACTCGTTCGCAGTTTTGCCGCCACCCGCTCCAACGTCGGAGAAAATGAATCCTATCGGCTCGCGCGCGAACTTTTCCGCGGGGACATCAATGGCAGTGACTTGGCGACCGCGCTCCGCAATCGGGTTCTTCGCCATTTCTCAGTCCCCGCGTTTCAGGTGCAGATCGATGAACTCTTCGAATCCCCCAACGGAGAGGGATTCTACGGATTGAACGGACTCCACTACGTTTTGTTCGAATATGAGGAGCAGCTCCGTCGCGAAGCGAAGGCGACCGCGGCGAAAATTACGTGGGATGAATTCGCCGGATCATGGAATACGATTGAGCACATTTTCCCACAACAGGGGACCGACGAAGACTGGCCTGCTTTCGCCGCTTATTCGAAAGAGCAAAAGCGCCACCTGTGTCATTCGCTTGGGAACTTGGTCGCATTGTCGCATTCGAAAAATGCCAGCCTCAAGCGACTGCCCTTCATCAACAAAGTGAACGGCACAGAAACCAGCGTTGGTTTCCGCGAAGGTTCGTTCAGTGAGAATCGGATCGCTTTAAATCCTGCGTGGACGGCGGCTGAGATCGAATCGCGCGGGCTTGAACTCCTGAAATTCATTGAGCAGCGATGGACGATTCCTCTCGGCGATGACGCGGCCAAACGTAAACTGCTCAAAACGGAGATCTGGGCTCCGCCCCCGACTTCCCAACCATGAACCCACTTCCGGAATACCTGCACATCCAATTGGAGGACGAGCTTCGCTCGCGCCGGGTTGTGGTCTGGTATGACACTGAGCGTGAATTTGCGCCCTTCGTAGACGGCTTGGAAAGGAAAGCGGGATCAGCGTTCCCGAAGGTATCCTTGAATGGTCTTTCTGCTTCGCTTGCGGTGTATGACGGTTCGTTTTTTGCCCTGCGACTTGAGGTTGAACCACTCGTCGATTCGCCGAAACCCGACCCTCTGTTGATTTACGTTCCGGGCGAGCGTGCCTCTGACAAGGGCTCGCCGCTCAAAGAACTGGAATGCGCCGGGAAGCTCTATGAGCGAAGCTTGAGCAAAGTCGCGAAAACCCTGCTCAAACGCACCTATACGGAAGGCACGATCGACGAGATGTTCCGTGAGCGAAAGCTGGGCTACGACGACATCCGTCGCTTGCTCCAGCCTAACCAGCAAGGGGAAGCTTCGATTCTAAGATTGGTGCTGGGTGAACTCGATGCACCATCGATGCTCGCCAAGTGGCTTCAAGATACCTCGTTCGACACGGAAATTGAAACCAAGGGCGGTCGGAGTGAATTCACCAAGCTCGTTGCGCTCAAATGTGGCTTGTTGCTACCGGAGTCTGGAAAGCTGGCGGATCATCGAGACCAGGTTTGTCGATTTTTGCTGCTGAATGAATTTCGCCAGGACCTGACGTGTCCCGAGCCACCCAGTATCGCGATGGTGCCGCGAGCGGGACTGAAGGATCAGCGAGATTTCATCTGCCGGGTATTGGACGGACTCAGAAAGAATTATCCGGCTTTCTTCGAAATGGTCGCCGATTCGGTCGAACAAGAATTCTCCCTGTCAACGGCAGGCATCAAGGCGACGGAGTTAGGCAGCATCGATACGTTCCGTTTTGAGGAGAAAGCGATGCTGGCCCACATCGGCGGATTGATCGCTGCGGGGCGTTATGCCGATGCGGGGAAGATCGTGGACGAGCATAGGCACAGCTTTTGGGCGGAGCAGGACCTTTCGCGTCGACAAATTCAATGGGAGCTATGTGCGACGTTGGCTGAGCTGGGTTCGGAGTCCCTGCGCGTGTTGGCGGAACTGAAAACCGTGAGTGGCGGCGCCAAGGGTTTCGTCGAGCGTTACACGGCAGATCAAGGATGGCATCGCATGGACACGCTGCATCGCCGCTTGGAAGCCCAGATCGCGCGGATGCAAGAGGAGCCCGAAGCCGAGCAGGCTGTGGCGGTGGTTCGCGCCAAGACCGAAGAGGTATTGCGGATGATGGCCGATGCTTTTTCGGCCGCATTCGAAGGAGACAAATGGAGCGTAAGCCGAACCCTGCACCAGACGCAGATTTTCCCGCAGAAGGTGTCTGCTCTTCCTGGCAAGGTAGCGTGGTTCCATGTCGACGCCATGCGCTTCGAGATGGCGGGAGAGTTGGCGAGGCAGCTTTCGGAGGCCGCTGAAGTTGAGGTGACGCCGGCCGTTGCTGCCCTGCCTTCGATTACTCCGCTCTGCATGGCCGCGCTTTTGCCGGGCGCGTCGGCAAGTTATGCCGTCATCGAGCATGAAGGAAAAGCAGCGGCCCGGATCGGCTCTTCCATCGTCGGCGATGTCGGGGACCGGATGAATTACTTGAAGGCCCAGGTGCCCGACGCCGGCGACGTCACTCTCGAAAAGGTGCTCCAACTCTCGACAGCCAAGTTGCAAGGGCTGACGGCGGGCGTGCGTTTGCTCGTCGTGCGTTCGCAGGAAATCGATTCGCTAGGCGAAAAACACGAACTGTTGGCCCGGCAATTGATGGACACCGTCATTGGCAATCTCGCCCGCGCGGTGCGACGCCTGGCAAGTCTCGGCTACGAGCGGTTCGTTATCACGGCGGACCATGGACACCAGTTTTCCAGTCGGAAAGAGGACGACATGAAAGTGGACGCTCCCACTGGTGGCACGGTTGAATTGCATCGGCGCTGCTGGATCGGCCGGGGTCCCGCAATACCGGTTGGTGCCGTGCGCATTACTGGGGCTGATCTCGGTTACGACTCGCCTCTGGAATTCGTATTTCCTCAAGGCCTGGGTGTTTTCAAGGCGGGAGGCGGACTTAGCTACCATCATGGAGGTTTCACGCTCCAAGAATTAATTGTGCCTGTGCTGACCTTTAGGATGCCGCAGTCCGCGCCGTCCCAGCCGACGCAACGCGCGAAGGTAAAACTCTCGGTCGACTTTCAGGTAATCACGAATCGCACGTTTGTGGTCAGCGTGGAGATGGACGCAGACCTCGTCAGTCCAGAACCCGTGCGCCTACGGGTTGTGTTGGTTCACAAAAATTCAGAGGTTGGTTATGCTGGCATGGCTCACGGCGCGGAATTCGACAGTAATGATCGCGTGCTGACCCTTGCCCCGGGCAAACGGGCTAGCGTTGTCCTTCTGCTAACCAAAGATGGCGCCGATAGCGTTTCGATCATCGCACAAGATGCCGGTTCCGCCGCGGTCTATGCCGAAATCAAGGGACTGCCGGTTAAATTGAAGTCCTGATTCTCTCACCATGAGCGTGCCCCCTTCATCTGACTCTCTCGACGAAAAACTAAACCGCGTCTTCGCCGGTCGTGTGGTCCGCAAGGATCTCGTTCGTCGCGTAAAGGTAGGCGCCAACGTGCCAGCGTTCGTCCTCGAATACCTCCTCGGCAAATACTGTGCATCGGCGGATCCGATGGCCATCGAGATGGGCATGCAGGTCGTCAACGACACGCTGCGCGACAACTACATCCGCCCCGACGAATCGACCAAGGCCCAGGTCATCGTGAAGAAAAACACGCGGCACACGTTCATCGACAAAGTGAAAGTCAAGCTGGTGGATTCGCAGTATTGGGCAGAAGTCGTGAATTTTGGACACCAATACGTCCATATCCCTGACCACTACGTCCACCAATACGAGCGACTTCTCACCGGAGGCATCTGGGCGCAGCTCGACATGGCATTTCAGTATGACGAGGAGACCAAGGGGAAGTATCCTTTCTGGATCGAGAAGTTGACTCCGATTCAACTCGCGACGTTCGAGATGGAGGAATACCGGAATCTTCGGTCCGAATTCAGCACGGAGGAGTGGCTCAATCTTATCGTGCGCTCCATGGGTTATGAGACCGCGAACATGGAGATGCGGACGAAATTGTTTTACTGCCTCCGGCTCGTCCAGCTCTGCGAACGGAATTTCAACTACGTGGACCTGGGGCCGCCGGGAACGGGAAAATCATACGCCGTTCAAGAACTGTCGCCCTACGCGGCGTTGCTGACCGGCCCAACAACGGTCGCGAACATGTTCGGACACATGAGCGGACGCCGAAAGGGCATGGTCGAACTTTGGGACTCGGTCGGTTTCGACGAGGTGGCGGACCTTGAGAGCATGCCCAAGGAGGTCATCACCACGCTCAAGACCTATTGCGAATCGGGCAAATTTCAGCGCGGCGCCGAGGAAAGCGCGGGCTACGCTAGTATTGGGATGTTCGGAAATACGCGCCAAGCCGTCGACGTGATGCTCCAGAGCAGTCACCTTTTCGACCCGATGCCGAGCGTGATTCGCGACGACATCGCGTTCCTGGATCGCATCCACTATTACCTCCCTGGCTGGGAAATGCCGGTGATGCGAAATGAACTTTTCACTGACCACTACGGCCTGGTGATCGACTATCTCGCGGCGGCCTTACGGGAACTCCGGAAGGCCAACTTTACGGAGACGCTTGACCGACACTTCTCCCTCGGAGCGCATCTTAACGCCCGCGACCGCAAAGCCGTAAGGCGCACAATGTCGGGGCTGATGAAGGTGCTTCACCCACATGGAGAAGTTTCAAAAGAAGACATGGGGACCCTGCTCGCGTTTGCCATCGAGGGTCGGCGCCGGGTGAAGGAACAACTCAAGAAGATGGGGTCATTCGACTACCATCAAACCGCCTTTAGCTACTTGGACAATGATACCGGAGAAGAGCACTTCGTCGGCGTTCCAGAACAAGGTGGACGCGATCTCATCTCCGCCGATCCACTGCCGCCCGGAACGGTCTACGCTTCATCCGTCGATAGCAGTGGAACGGTAGGCCTGTATCGCATCGAGGTGAGCGTCTCCGGAGGCACAGGCAAATTGAAGATGGCTGGTGGTGCCACGGGTTCGATGAAAGAATCATTCACCCGTGCGTTTAGTTACCTGCAATCGAACAAGACCGCTTTAGGCATCGCGCGGGACTGCGACGTAAACGACTTCCATGTTGAATGCATCGATCTGCTGGGCAACCGCGCCGACGGCGATGCTGGCGTGGCCTTCTTGGTGGCGTGCTATTCGACCCTAAGAAAGTCGGCTCCGCTGGCGGGTCTCATTATTTTGGGTGATCTGAGCATCCAAGGTAACATCAAGGCAGTTCGTTCACTGAACGAACCGTTGCAGGTCGCGATGGACAACGGGGCGCGGAAGGTCCTGGTGCCGATCGAAAATAAGCGCCAGTTCCTCGAGGTGTCGGCAGACATCGTGGAGAAAGTGGATCCAATCTTCTTTGGCGATGTTCGAGCAGCCCTAGCAAAGGGGCTCAATATCCAGTAGCTCCGCCAAGTCTGGCGCCACGGGATGGTAGGCAAATGCCCCATCTCCGCGAAATTGGATTTTGCCGACAAACTCGGCAAGCTGGGCGGAAACCGTCCCATATGATCGCCTTCGTTAGAGAGGTGAGTCCCCAACTGGATCGCTGCGAATTAACGCACGTGAGCCGGTCGCCGATCGATCTGAAGCTTGCACGCAAGCAGCACGCGAAATTCACAACCGAACTCACGGAACTTGGCGTCCGGATCGAACCACTCGCTGCTCTCGCAGAACATCCTGACGGAGTCTTCGTGGAAGACGGTGCAGTCATTTTGCCTGAGGTTGGAGTGCTCGCACGTCCTGGAGCGGCGTCGCGTCATCCCGAGATTGAAAGTATCGCTCCCACCCTCGCGCGCCATCGTCCGGTGATGCGAATCGTGAGCCCTGCCTCGCTGGATGGCGGCGATGTGCTGAGGATCGGACGGACCTTGTTCGTGGGAGTTTCCGGAAGGACGAACAGCGAGGGAGCCACTGCGCTGGCGGAGATCGTCGAGGTGCACGGCTACAAAGTCCGTCCCGTCGAGGTGCGCGGATGCCTCCATCTCAAGACCGCCTGCACATTTGTGCCACCACACTTCCTCGTCGTGAATCCGGCGTGGGTGGACGCCAAGGCGTTCGGCGACTTCCGGGTGATTGCCGTGGATGACGCAGAGCCGTTTGCTGCAAACACGCTTACTATCGGCGGCACCACGCTGGTCAGTGCGGCATTTCCGAAGACGGATCGCCGTTTGCGGGACGCGGGGATCATGACCCGTCGCATCGACGTTTCGGAGTTTCACAAGGCCGAGGCCGGACTTTCGTGTCTCGCGCTTCTTGTCGAACCGAAGGTCGCGCGCCCACAGTCCGGCCCGGTCGGCTTCAAGATTGTCGAGCCTGCGGCATCTCCTTCCGAAAGCGCTTTCGCACCGGCCGTCGTGCATGGTGGTGTGGTCTACGTCTCCGGGCAACTGTCGGTCGATCCCGTCACGGGAAAGGTTGTGGGCGACGACATCGAGACGCAGACCGAACAAGTCTTACGCAACATCGCTGAAATACTGAACGCGTCAGGCAGTTCGCTCGCCCGAGTGCTGCGCGTGACCGTGTATCTGGCTGATGGGAAATCGGCGGATCGGGTGACGGCGATCTGCACGCGTGCGTTCAGCGGGCATCGGCCGGCCGCGAGTTTCGTGGCGGCGAAAACCCTCCGCCCGGGCAGCCTGATCGAGATCGACGCGATCGCGGCGGTGGTGGAAGAAACGTGATCAATCGCCGTTAATGCTCTGCCTCGGCTGCTGACGTTCGGTCATGCGCTTCGTGATCGCCTGCGTTTCCTGCAACTCGCGGCGTGCGCGAGCGCGCACGAGAATCGCCTCGGCTTCCTTGAGGTCGCCGTTCGTTTCGAGCCACGCCTTTACCTCGTGTTTTGTGCGGATATGATCGGCCGGCCCCATGTCTCGGACCTTCAATTGGGCCGTGATGATCTTCAGCGCTTCCGGCTGGCTGCGGAGAGCCAGCATGGCTTTTGCGCTCAGGTCGGGGGTTGGGTTCGGGCTCATGCAGCGGAGTCAGTTTATTCCTTCAGGCAGGCCGAAGACAGACCTTTTTGAATCCATTCGTGCAGTGACGGACCACAGCCGTGTGATCAGGTAGCCTGCGAAATTCATGGGGCTTTATCCGGAACTCCTCGACCCGTTGATAAGAATAGGCGGTGTGGTCGTGGTGGACAGTGCGGCTCGCGCGTTCGATCCAGCGTTTTCCGAGCGCATTGGCGCAGCGGAGCGCGTCGGCTTCGGATGCGGCCCGATACATCAACAGATTTTTCAGGTTCAGCAGGAGCACGTCAGCCTGCTCCCGCGTCTGCGGTGGGATCAACGACTCAAAAGCCTGGCTTGAAACGATGAGCGAGAGCCAACAGTCCCGCAGCTTGTCGACCACGTTGTAATCGGAGGTGCCATCGTAGCTCGCTGTGATCGCGGTCGAGAATTCATCTCCGCAGTAGACGAGTTGGTTGAGCGCGTAGCGCTGGTAGTCCGGCAGCGAGTAGCGCCGCAGGGCGTGCCGGTAGAGCAGCAGCTTGATGACTGTGAAGATGTATTTCCGCTCTGTGGAGTAGTCCTCCGGCACGTCGATGCAGAGGATCTTTCCCTGATCGACGTCGCGCATGGAGCAGGTGTCGGGCTGGTCGCTGCTGAAGACCTCGGCGATTTCCCGCGTGCCGAGATACTCAAGATAGTTCTGCGACGTGCCGACTTCGCCGGCCCGCTGCTCCTTCGCTTCGTGCTTCAAGTAAGACTGCTCCAGCACCTCCGCCAACTGCTGTTTCCGGAGCGTGGGCTCGCCTTCGGCCAATGTGTTCAGCGCGGCCTGTAGTTCCGTCGGCGACGTGAGCAGCATGTAAGCGTTGGTTGGCGTGGCGGGCCGGCCGAGTTCCGTGAGCAGCTCCAAGGCGCGGCCGATATGCGCGGCTCCCTTGATTTTGAAGAAGCTCCGTTCGTCCTTCGGATTCAGCGCGGCGGCTGTATCGACCAGGACGCGGGCACGCGTCGTGAACGGGAATCGCGTGTCGCCGGTCACGTTCAGCCGAGGCAAGGGCGTGCCCGCCGGGTCATCGGCGGCGCGGGGACGCAGGCGGATGATGTCGGCCTGCCGACCATACTTCTTCGCGAGCCACTCCAGGAAGAACCACTCGTCCCCCTTGTTCGCCATCACGACACCGCCGAGGCGCGGATCGCGTCGGAATAACGCCGTGAAGAGCTGATTCATCCCCGTCGTCTTGCCCGAGCCGGTCTCGCCGGAGATGAAAAAGTGCCGGTTCAGCTTGTCACGGGTCCACCGGAACCGCGCGAAATTCAGCACGATTTCCCACCGATCTGCCACGACGCGGCCCTCCGGATCGCGAACGAAACGATGCCGATCTGCGAAGTAAAACAGGCCCGCGGCGGCCACACAGACGGCAATCCCGACCGGGATAAAGTGCGTCTCGGGCAACCGGCGCGCCCCCAGCAAACCACTCGCCGCGACCACCAACGCCAGCGCAAAAGCGGCCGGCGCCTTCAGGCCCGGCTCGTTGTGCCGGAGATTCCGGAGCACATACCAGGACGCAACGCTGAGGGCCGCCGCGCCCACGAAAAACAGGCCCACGGTCACTGCGTCCGGGCGTTGCAGCCACCCGCGAATGACTTCCTGCGGCGGCGTGATTTTGATTACCGCGATCATCGACGGGACGCATGAAGTTCAGGACGCGCCGTCGGTCGAGAGCCCGCATCTACTTAAATCGCAGTAGGCGTCACCCGCCCGACTCAGGCTGACTTACGTGAGCGCGAAGCGCCTTACGAACTCGTAGGGGTATTGCGTCTTCACCTGAACAAGGGCGGGTGACGCGAAACGTGCTTGTCGGCTCATCGTAGCGGCGGATTTCCGAATACGACCGCGCCTACTGTTTTCGCAGTAGGCAGACTACAGCGATTTCAGCAGACGCGCGACGTTGAATCTGGGCGCTCCTCGCGCGTTCGTTGGTGGCATGATTACCGTCGGAGTGATTCGCAACGGAGCGACCTACCTGTCACGCCACCTGCGGAAAAACGATTATTGGACCGAGGGAGAGAAGAAGGTCGAAGGTGTTTGGATTGGTGAAGGCGCAAAGCGTCTCGGGCTGGAAGGTGGAATTCAGGAAAAGGCGTTCGATGCGATTCGCCGGAATCGTCATCCGGAAACCGGTGAGCAATTGACGGCGCGCGAAAGCAAGGATCGCGTGGCGTTCTTCGACGTGCAGTTGTCGGCGCCGAAAGACGTGAGCGTGCTGGCGATGGTTGGCGGAGACGAACGAGTCATGACGGCGTTTAAGGATTCGGTGCATGTCGCGCTCAAGGAGATGGAGCGCTTCGCCGCCGTGCGGGAGCGTCGCGGCCGGGCGCATGAAACCGAGCAATTCCGGCTCACGGCGAATTTCGTCGGAGCGCTCTTCTTTCACGATGCCAGTCGCGAACTCGATCCGCAGTTGCACGCCCATGCCGTCCTGGCGAACGCCACGTGGGACGCGTCGCGTGGCGAGTGGTATGCGTTGCAGCCGGCTGAAATGCTGCGCGCGTCCGGTTACCTGCGGCAGGTGCTCTATCGCGAGTTGGCAACGCGCCTCCGCGAACTCGGCTATGAGACCTACGGGATGGGCTCGACCGGTTTTTCTGTCCGCGGCGTTGAGCACCTGCGCGAGCGCTTCTCGAAACGAGCCCACCAGGTGCAGCGGCTCGCGGAGGAATTCGCCCGGGCGAAAGGGCGCAAGCCGACGAAACGCGAGGTTGAGATTCTCGTGCGCGAATCGCGCGGCAACAAATTGCCGAACGTGAGCACACGCGAGGTCCGGACGCGCCAGCGCGCGCAACTACACGCCGACGAAATGAAGGCGCTCGCGGAATTGGTTCGTGCGGCGCGAGGGCAAACGTCCCGCGCGCAAGTTTCGCACGGCCAGATCGTCAACGTGCTCGAAGCGGCACTCCGGCACGTTTTTGAGCGCGCGAGCGTGGTGCGGGACGGTGAGGTCCTGAATGCCGCGCTCGAATTGCACCCCGACTTCTATCGCTGGCGCGAGCTGCGAGCCGCCCTTCAGTCGCACGGCGATGCGATTCGGAGTGAGGGCGAAATGAGTCTCCGACCAATTCACCGCGAAGAGCACGCGACGATCCGGCGGGTGAAGGAAGGTCGCGGCACGCGGCTCGCGCTGGGCGATCCGGCGCACTTGCCAGAGCGGCTCACGCCCGGACAACGCATCGCCGGCCGGACGCTGCTCGCGAACAAGGATTTTCTCAGTGTGCTGGTCGGGGACGCCGGCACCGGCAAGACGACCGTGCTCGCGGCCATCGAAGGTGCACACGTCGCCGCCGGCGGCACGCCGTTCCTGCCCCTAGCGCCCACCACCCGCGCGCGTGAAGCGCTCATTCATGCCGGATTCGAGCAGGCGGACACCGTGCAACGCTTTCTCGTCAGTGAGGCGTTGCAGGCGCAGGCGACACGCCGGGTGCTGCTGGTGGACGAAGCCGGCCTGCTCTCGACCGAGCAACTCGACCAGTTGACGCGGATTGCGGTGGAACGGCGCGCCCGTGTGCTACTGGTCGGCGACACGAAGCAGCACTACAGCGTGCAACGGGGTGACGCGATGCGTAACGTGGTCCGCAATTCGGGAACGCCCGTCGTCCGGCTTTCCGAGGTGCTGCGGCAGCGCCAAGAACGAGACCGGCACTTCAGCCGGATGCTCGCGACTGGCGAAGTGATGGACGCATTCCTCTATGCCGGCCGGCAGGGCATGATTCGGGAGCTGGGCGACGACGAGGCGTTGTTTCGCAGCGCCGCGCAGCGCTACGCCGACAACGTGGCCAATGGCGTGGAGACGCTGGTCGTCATTCCCTTTTGGGAGGAGATTGATCGTTTCAGCGTGCATGCACGCGCCGAATTGCGCCGTCGCGGCCTGCTCGGTGAAGCGGAGGTTGTGCGCGAGGCCGTGCGTCCGCTCACGTGGACGGAGGAGCAGAAGGCGCATTGGGATCAATACCGCGCCGGTGACCGGCTGCTTTTCGTCCGGGATACCCGCTTCTTCCGGCGTGGCGCGGCGGCGGTTGTGACGCGAGTTCTCCCGGACGGACTCCACGTGGAGGGCGCGGCGGGCCGATACGCAAAAATCACTCGCAAGCAGCGCGGCAGCTTTGATGTCGGCCGCGCGCAGATGCTGCCAATATCCGCCGGAGATCGGCTGCTGATTCGCGGGCGCGAGGACCAACAGGGTTTCGCCAACGGCGATTTCAAGGAGGTGGCATCCGTCGATCCGGTGGCGAACCGGATTCTACTCACGGATGGAAAAGAGCTGCCGGCCGAGTTTCGCGCGTGGACCTACGGTCACGCACTGACTTCCTACCGCGCGCAAGGCAGCACGGCGGAGGAATCGCTGCTCGTCCTCGGCGAGGTTGCGGAGCGGGCGTTGATGCGCCGGCAGTTCTACGTCGGAAACACCCGCTACCGTGGCGCGCATCAGATCTTCGTCTCGCACCGGGATGCGATTCTGACCCGACTCAGCCGACCCGATCCCGGTCGGGAACTGGCTACGGAGTTCATCCGCCGGCATCGCCTGGTGCCTGCCGAACGGATCGCGACCCGTCATTTGCACTGGATGGGAGCACGCATGCGGCAGGTCTGGCTCGGCATTGCCGCCCGGTGGCAGGAAACGCGCGGCGTGATGCGCGAAGGGATGGAGCCCTAAAAAATGGAAACGTCACTCCTCAGGAAGCCGCGGCACTACTTCGACACCGCGAATCGCCCCGTGCACGTCACTTTCGACGACGGCAAAGCCCAGCGGCGCAATTTCCCATGGGTGCACTACGTCGAGGCCCGCTGGGAGTATTTCGATCCCGGCACGGTCAACGTTTTCATCGGCGACCTGCTGGTGGTCATCATCGGGAACAACCTCGCCCCGCTGTTCGCCGCGCTCGAGGAGCAGACGCTCGTGCGCATCCGGGCGCAGCCGGACCTGACAAAGGACCGGGAGCACGAGCCGGATTCATTCGCGACGGAGATTCGATTCTTCAACACCGAGGACACACCGCAGCCCAACGGGCAATTTGAGCTGAATCTCGGCCAGTGACCGCGCCGATGATCGGAAAAGTTTTTCGCGCACGAAAATCTTACGTGGTGTTTTTCAGAGGAGAAAACGCCACGTAAGATTTCTACTGCGATTTAAGTAGGCGCGCGCGCTTGAGCAGACGCCGCGAATTTCACTTCTCCGTCCCCACGCGAACGAATTCACCGCGCGAGCGATGAAACCGGGAGCGCCGGGGATCGGCCACCGCTCAGTGCCGGGCACAAAGGAGAAAACGAAAATGACAACGCTACTGTTCGTGCTGCCGTGGGTGGCATCGGTGTGCGGCGCGGTGATGATTGGAAAGGCACTGCGCCTTTGGGAAGTTCAGCCGCAGGGCGGCGAGAATCGGAAGTGGATGACGGCGTTCCTGAGTCTCGTCGCGGTGTTTCCGTCCCTCGCCCGCGCTCAGGCGGCCGACCTTCAAACGGCGGTCGGGGCCGGAAACGCGATCATCATGTATCTCAGCGGCACCCTGGCCGCGGTCGGCATCGTCTCGGCCGGCGTCGCGATGATGATGGGCCGGCAATCGATCGCCAAATGGGCCTTCGCCGGCGCAATGGTGAGCGGTCTCGCGTTCGCGATCGTGCGGACGATGTGGCAGAACTTCGGGCTCACCGCGCCGGAGGTGAGCACGTTCGCACCCTGAGGTTTTTGGCGGGAGGGAAACACCATGAACAGCGGGTTGCTCAACGAACACGACGCGCATCGGGGCGCCGAGTCGAGGGGTGAGTTCTTCGGGATGACGGGGAACTCGGCCTGGTATCTCTTCGGCTCGTCTGGCGCGAGCGTGCTGCTCGTGATCGTGCTCTGGGGAATGCTGGGGCTCTCGCTGCTCATGTGTCTGGTGACAGGCCTGATCCTCTGCGGCTTGTCCGTGGCGTATGTCTTCGCGCTGAAGAACAACAAGCCCGCCCACTACGACACCGACTTCTTTGAGTCAGCGCTCGTAGAGGCGGGCGTTGTGCCGCTGGCGTTCGGGCCGCGCGCCACTCGCCCGGTGAATCCATTCCGTGCTACGTCAATCGCCGTCGAGGCGGTCGAGCGCGAAGCGAAAGCTACGGCGCCCGCTTCAACGCGGCGCGGAAGCGCCTTGGTCAAGAGCGACGAAGTTTCCCGTGCGGCGGAGCCCGTCACGGTTACTCGTGCCGGCGCGGTGCGAACAACCCGTCGCATGGAAGAGGTCCCCGTAGTGCCGCTGGTCGCCTACGAGCGACTGCAAAGCGAACTCAACACCGCGACGGACTTGCTCGAAGACGTGTTGGCGGAGCGCGAGGAGGAACTCACATGAGAGTCGAACCGGTCGACGGCTATTTCGGGGAAAACCTGATCGTTTTCGAAGGGCTCCAGTTCATCGCGCGCGGCTTCGAGGTGACGGCGCCCGACTTGGAGAACGCCGATCCGGTTCACCACAACGCGCTCGAACGTGACCTAATGGCCCTGCTCGCCGTGCTCAAACCCGAGCATCGGATGCAGGTGCAGTGGGACCCGAACGGGAGCTTCCGCCGGGCATTGCTGCGTTACCGTCAGCAGACGCGTGAAAAAAGCCGCAATCAGTGGACCGACCGCGTGCGCGACGAGATCTTTGTCCGCGGCTGGAACATGGAGGACGAGGGTCTGTTGCGACGCGAACGGCTGCGCATCTACATCACACGTCGCACCGACGGCAGCGCGTTCGGCGGGAAGCGCAATCCGCGCTCGGTGGCCGCGCTCATCGGCGCGCATCAGGAGGAGTTCAATCAGATCGGCCGGTTCATCGAGGCGTTGTTCGGCGCGAGCGGCGGACAGGTGCGAGCGATGACGGACGCCGACCACTTCCTGCATTATTTGGAGTTCCTGAATCCCTCGCTGCCGGAGCGCCGTGTCTCCGATCCGCTGGAGTTCTTCGACCCGGAGAAATCGATTCAGGAGAACTGCTGGCATGGCGAGTGCCGTCCGCTGGAGAAGCCGGACACGGGCTTCTACCATGACGGTTGCTACCATGGGATGCTCGTCCTGAAGGCGCTTCCGAAGCGCACGCGACCGGGGATCGCGTATCTGCTCACGAAGCTCGGGTTCCGAGACTACGCGCTTACGGTCAACGTCGAGGCGGTCGACGTGGACGAGCTGATCGAGCGGGAGCAGAAGGAGCTTTCGCGGGTCGAGGGCGACTACGAAAGCCTGCGGAAGATCAAACTTCTCGCGGCGATGAAAACGAAGGCGGCGAAGATCGCCCGCTACAGCAACGGCGACAGTTCGCCCTATCGTCTGCAATACATCGTCCGCGCTTGGGATAAGTCGCGCGAGGAACTGCGCGCCAAGATGACCGCGCTGAAAGCGGCCATCGGCAACATGGAGCGAGCCATCGCCTACGAGCCGGCGCTCGAAACCTCCGCGCGGAATTTCTTCTACTGCTCGTGGCCCGGCTGGTCCTTCAGCCGCTACGATGCGCTCTGGCACGACTACGACGACGCCATGGTCGCGAACGTCCTGCCATTTTCCTCCACGCCCGTCGGGTATCTGGAAGACGCTGAATTCATCTTCCAAGGGGCGAACGGCAATCTGGTCGGAGGCCGGACCTTCGTCGGCGATGGCGACAGCCTGACGCCGCAGAACGCCGTAGTGCTCGGGACCGTCGGCTCCGGCAAGACCGTCCTCACGATTAGCATTCTCAGTCAGACCGAACTTGATCGCGTGTTCCTCATGATCGTTGAGGAAGGCTGCGCCTACAACACCTACGTCAAGACCGTCGATCCCAGCGCAGAGTCCATCATCATCCAGGCGAACGGTAAGCTGACGATGAACTATCTCGACACGCGCGGGCTGCCGCTCAGCGGGCTACACCTCAGCGCTGCGGCCGCCTTACCGTTGCTCATGGTCGGCCAGTCGCGCGACGAAGACAAAAACCGACTGCGGCACGCCTTGCTCGTGAACGGGATCAATCGGCTCTATGACGACTTCGCGCGGTCGCACCTCAATCGTCATCCCGATGCGTGGCATTCACTCGCCCGTCGCGCGTGCGCGCTCGATGCCTGGCGTCGGGAGCGCATGGGCGCGCAGGCGACGGACGTGGATGCGTTCCTCGAGTTCGCCGAGTTCCGCAAGGCGCACGCCGACGAAGCCGAGGCATTTCTGGCGCGCTTCCCGGAGGCAGAGGTCATTCGCTTCGTGAAGGAACCCGCTACAGCGGCCCAAGTCCGCAACCTGCTCTTCGCAGATTTTGCGCCCGGCGATTACCCGCAGCATGGTCACCTGCAGGAAATGCTCGCCGCTGAGGCCTCGGGGCCGGACGCGGACGAGTTGCGCTACCTCGCGACGTTGCTCGAACCGTGGGCGGCAAGCGGGGCCTACGGCGAACTTTTCGACGGGACCTCGAACATCGATCTTACCGGCAAGGTCGCGCACTTCGACACCAGCTATCTCCCGGATGCCGACGAGCAGTTGAAGGCGATGGTGGCGTTCCTGATCGCGAACTACACGCGGAGCCACATGATGCGCCTGCCGCGCGGACTACGGAAGGCGAACGTCTTCGAGGAAGTCGCCCGGCTCGCCCTGATTCCGACCGGGAAGCGCGTGCTCCGCGAGTCCTACCAGCAGCTCCGCAAATACAACGTCTGGAACCTGGCCTCGGTGCAGAACTACGAGCTGTTCAAGAACTCGGATATTCGTGGCCCTGTGCTGGGAAACAGCCGGATGCTCTTCCTCCTTCGCCAGAGTGACCGCGCCGACGTGGAGGACCTGGCGAAGGATTTTCCGCTACCTGAGGCCGCGAAGGACGCGGTCATGAGCCATCCGGAGCCGGAGAAAATCGTCGGGCAGAAATATTCGCAGTTCACCTATTTTCACACCGACGAGCGCCGGCCGATGATCGTTACCATGCGGAACGTCGCGTCGCGCGAGCTGCTGTATTGCGCGGCGAGCTCGGGTGCGCACTTCGACCGGCGCGCACAGGATCTGAAGCACCACGACAACGTCGTGGACGGCATCATCGCGAACGCGTGACATGAAATCGCACGTCGAAATCCTCATGGAGTCTCGCCGGCTGGAGCAGCTCGGCGCGCAATTTGCCGACGACATGCGTCGCGCCCGAGTCGTCATGTCGGAGCCCCTGCCGAGTCCCCGGATCGTCATGACTTTCCCGGATTCGATCGTGCCGCATCGGAGCGATCCGGATGATGCAGACGGGTTGGAAACAACCATCACGCGCCGTCGCTGCATTGAGGCGGGTTGGGACGACGGGGCGGTCGAATACCGTCTCATCGAGGACGAGACTGAAACTGCGCCTTGGGGCGAGGTCGTCCGTGAGATGGGTCCGAGCTACGTGATGGGGAGTGACTCCGCGTTCGATGCGCTGGTGGAAGGATACGAACTCGGGGAGCAGGAACGCCTCGCCCGACTGCTGGCGCCTTACGCGGAGCGCGGTGAGACCGGTGAACTCCTGGACGCGGTCGATCCCGCGTTGATTCGCGAAGTGGAGTTGATCATCGGCTCGGACGATTTCCCGGTAGGTTCGCGCATCGCCGCGAAAGGCGGTATCGTCGCCTTCCTCGAAGGCCGGATTGACGCCAGCGAGTTCATCGGCGCGGCAATCTCCCGCGGACTCTACCGCAATCTCGAAGCGGAATCCATCGAGCGACGGGTCGGTGAACGCGTCACCATCGACCAGCCGTGAACCACGACCGCACTGATTTCACCGAACGAAAGGACAACCCATGAACCGTTTCTTCGACAGCGTCGCCTTCCTCCAGCCGTATTTGATCGCCGCCTTTTTCCTCCTCGTAGTCGCGCTGCTCTCGGCCGGCTGTGCCACGACGGGAGCCGACTCGGCTGGCGGCATGCGGAACTTCGCGACGACCGCCACGACGACCGCTGGCGGTGCCTACATCGGCGCCAAAGAAGGCGATGGAAAGCCGAAGAGCGCGGCGGTCGGTGCCGCTGCCGGGTTCGTGGTCGGTGAGACGATCAATTTTCTGAGCAACAAGGCGCAGCGCGAAGCCTACCTCGCTGGTTACGAGAAAGGGCAATCGAACGCAGTGAAGCAGCAGTATTGGCTCGCTCGGGAAAATCAGCGTGGTGGCGGTGGCGGCGACGGATTCGAGGAAGCGCTCTACGAAATCGACGTGCCGCAGACCGACCGTGACGGCGTGCGTCGTGAGCCCACCAAACGGGTGATCCGCGTGGTGCTGCCGAAGGAGGGACAATGAAACGCGTCTTCTTACTCTTCATTGCGAGCGCGGTGATCGGCCCGGTGTGCCGTGCGCAATGGGCCGTCTTCGACATCGCGAATCTCCAGCAGAGCGTCACGAACTACGGCATGATGGTGCAGCAGATCGCGAAGCAAGGTGAGCAAATCGCGAATCAGGTTCGCCAAGTTCAGCAGATGGAAGATCAGCTCAAGCGGCTCGGCCGCATGTCGGATTTCAAGGACCTCGTCGGATTTCCCGAATTCAAACTCGATCTGAATCTCCCGACCCGGATTCGGGTCTGGGCGGCGGGCGCGGCTAGAATCGATGGGACTGGAATCTTCGGCGATACGCGTGGCGGAATCTATCGCCCGATTGCTACCGAGTTTCCGGATTTCGATGGCGGGAGCATCGCGCGCCAGGGCGAGCCCTACAAGTCAGCGCAGGAACTCACCGCGAAAGTGGACGAATTCAAGGGCGTGCAGGCCGACGTATATGCCCGTCGTGAAGAGCTGCGCCAAGCGATTGCTCGCACGAGCGAGGCGCTGCGCACGGCCGAAACCGATGCCGAGGAGCGGAAGTTGGAGGCGGTATTGAATGCGCAATACAACCAACTCGCGGCACTTGATTCCGAGGTGACGCTGAGCGCAGCGGAGATCCAAGTGCGAGCCGCGGAAAAAGTCGCGATGGATGATGCGCAATCAGAGGCGGATTCGGAGGCGCGCACGAAACTTGCGCAAGAGGAGGCGAAGAAGGTTGGGCGAACTTTCAAGCCTCTCTACGGCTCGGTCTTACTCTACGTCGAGGAGCGCCGGTTTCAACCATAGGAGGGGGCACGAACGATGACTGCAAAGGTCTCATATTCTGAGTGCCATGAAGACGATGCCCATCTTGGTGTTGGCCGTAGCAGCGACCATAGTCGCTGGGTGCGCAGACCGGAAAACAGCCGAGCAGAAAGCTCGCGAAGAAATCGAAGCCAAAGCGCGCGCTGAGGCCGCCCGAAAAGAGATGGAAACGGTGCCCAAGGTATTTCGTCCGCAGTATCACAATAAGCGCCTCGACCCCGAACCCAAGTCACCACCTCCACCAGCAACGCAGCCGACCTCGAAACAGTGAATCCTCCGCCCGGCAGCATTCTTCCGCAGGCCTACTTCGACGGCCTTTCCCAACTGTGGGGTGCGACAGCATATGTCGCCGCGGCAATTGTTGCCGCCGGGATGGCTCTGACGGGATGGACGAGTCGCGGCGATGCCGGGTGGATACTCAAATTGCTCGTTAAGGTCTTCATGATCGGGATTGCTACGATATTCCTGCGCGAGTGGCTGATGCGCCTGGGCGACATCGTCACGATTTTCGGCAACGTGTTTGAGATCGATCCAACCACTGTAGACGAAAAGTTCATCCAGTTCATTTCAGGCACATCGCCCTCGACCCCGAATGCGTCGGCGTGGGATGTGATTTGGAATACCGGCTCGATCGGAACTGCCATCGCCTACGCGCTCCTTTGGCTGTTTGGCTGGTTCGCTTACGGAGTGCAGTTCATCGTCAAGCTTGTGGGCGATATCTTGTTGTCGGCCGGCTGGGCGCTGAGTCCGCTTTTTCTGTCGTTTTTCATCATCCGTCCGATGGCGAGCGTCGGACTGAAATACGTGCTCGGGCTGGTGGTCCTTGTGTGTTGGCCGTTCGGTTGGGTCATCGCCTCAGTCGTTACAAATGCGCTGCTCCAGACGGCTGCCACCTCTAGTTTGATCCCTGTCGTGGTCCAGGGCGGCGCACCCATCGCGCCCTTGATCACCGTGCTCATCGTTGGCGTATGGATGCTCGTTAGCTCGGCGCTCGCCCCCTACGTCCTCTATCGTGTCCTCATGTCGGGGGCCAATCCAGCGGCCGCTTTTGCGCAGGGCGTCGGTGGAATCGGGCAGGCTACACTCGCCGGTGGTGTCGGGGCAGCGACAGCAGCGGCTACCGGAGGCGCTTCTGTGCCGGCGACGGTCGCAGCGGCGGCGCTGGGCGCGATGGCCGCGGGCACTGAGTCTGCTGCTCGTGGTGGAGGTTCACCGCGGACTACATCTGCAGCCGTCGGAGGGGTGGCGGGATTCTACGGCGGCCGCCTCGTTCGCGATCAGGCGAACGCAATGCGAGAGATGGCCGACGCGCAGATGAAACGAGCCGACGCTGCCGCCGAATTCTCGGCTGAGTTCACTGAACATTCTCGCCAACGCAGGCGTCAAACCCAGTTCCCGAAGCAGCCGCACCATCCTGATCCAAATCAAGCTGCTATTGAGATCGAAGCTCGTGAAAAATCGTCGTAAATACAGTAAGGCCCTCAAGGACTGGGTCGCAGCTGATGAACGTCTGTTCGCCGCCGAACAACAGATCAGGCGCACCTTCCTCGAGAACGAATTCGGTCCCGAAGCGGTGGCCGAAAAGAAGTCTTCACGTCCCTGCATCAACGTCACTCCGCCCAAACAACCACCAAAGAAATAGAGTCATGGTCGCACCCGCCGAAAGCACTGCGACGCGGCTTCCGCCGCTCGCCTCCAGCTTCGGCAAACCGAAATCCACGTTGCTCGCGATCTTCTCGCAGCAGCGGCGTCAGTCGTTGATCTGGTTCCTCGTCGCCGTGGCGGCGTGGGTGTGGGCGGTATGGGACCGCCATCTGTTGGTCGCGCAGCTCACGCACAAGCGAGAGGTTGTCGTGATCGACAGCCTCGGCACCTACTACGTGTCGCCGGTCGTCGACATCCAGCACGCAAAGGACCTCCACGCGCTTCAAACGAAGTGGGCCTGCAAGGCGCTCTTCGAACGAAACCCGGAGGGCATGGATAATCCCGAGCTGTTCAAACAGCTCTTCCTGAAAGACGCGGCAAAGGTCGCGCAAACCGCCATCGACAAGTCGAAGCCAGAATTTCAAGCGAAGTCGCTTCACCAGAAAGTGGAGATCGACCCGCCCGAGGTCCTCAGCACACGCGACAACACCTATTATACGTCCGCGAACGTGCAGTTGATTCGGGTGGGCGCATACCAGGGCGCGCCTCTGACCGAGGTGCTGCGCTACAAGGTCAAATTCAAGTTCGTGCCGAACCCCGACATGACGCGTAACGGACGTTTCCCCACCGCCGTCGCCGCGTTTCAGGTCGAGCGGGTCGAGAAATCTTAACGGGAGGTAGTTATGTGGAAGGTCGCTGGACTGTTCATGGCCTCGCTGTCGGCGCTTCCGGCGCAAACGATTCGCGAGTTTGCGCTCGACGCGCACAAAGCGGTCGAGCTTCCGGTGTCGCGTGAAGTGACGACCGTCACCTTTCCAAAACCCATCACCGCGATTGCCGGCGCCGACATGCTCATCGAAGACGGGCGCGGCGCAACGGAGATTGAGGAAGGCGCGTTGATCCGTTTTCACGTCACGCACGCGAAGGGCACGAATTTCTTTCTCGTCCGCGCCATCCAACCCGAAGCCAGCGGAACGCTGACGGCGATCTACGAAGGCTCGGCCTACGTCATCCAACTCCAGAGCGTGCCGGCGAATCCCATCGCGAGCGCGATCTTCAATCGCGGCGATAGCGATGCGGCTGTGAAAGTAGATCGATTGCCGGAACCGGTAAAGTTCTCACCGCGTGCAGGACTGAGCGTGCTGGACCGCGCGCGGGCTTATCCCGTTCTCGTGCGTTCGTTGCCGAAGGCAGTCGAGGGCGTGACACTGCGCGCGCAGCACCGGAAAATCGATTTACCGGACGTCGAAGTCGAGGTGCAGGAGGTTTACCGCTTCTCGCGCGAAGATGCGGTCGCGTTTCTTCTCAACGTCCGCAACAAGACGGACCAGGTCGTCGAGCTGACGCCCAGCACCTTTGCCGCGCGGGTGGGCAATGAGAAATTCGAGCAATCGATCGCCAACGGCCCGCGGGTGCTACAGCCCGGCGAAAGCCGGGAGGCGGAATTCGCGGTCGTCGGGATGCCTGATGGCAGCCGCAACGACCTGAGCGCCGACAACGCGTTCACGATTCTGGTCAACACCACGCGCCGGGCGGCGACCACCGCCGCCACGACGCCAGCCACGGAGAAGCCACAGTCATGAATCCGCGCGCGATCAAAAACTTCTTCACGAGCAAGTTCGGCCTGTTCCTGGTGTTCGTCGGGGTCCTGTTCAGCGGGCTGCTCGTCTACGGCCGGAGCCAAGCCGAGCAGAAGGAAGCGACACGGCTGGCCGCGAGCGCGAAGAAATCAGAACTGGGCAAAGTTCGCCTGCCACTCAACGACGGCCTCGAAAACGGTCTGCCCCAGCAGGCTGGCGCGCGTGAAAAGGGCGGGAATGGCAAAGGCGACGGGAAGATTGTCCCGTTCCGCCCGCCGACTCCGGGGCAGCCCAGCGCACCCGTTGCGGCCCGAAACCCGGAGGCTCCGAAGCAGGCGAAAAAGATTCGCTACCAGACATTGCTGGCGGCCTACGCGCAGCCGGTTTCCCAAGCAGCGGACGCCGCGCCGCCGAAGCGCTTCATGCCCTATGGCACGCTCCTGAAGTGCAAACTCGTGAACACCGTGGACAGCGCGAATCTCGAAACGCCGGTCATCGCGCTCTTGCTCGAGGACGTGTGGCAGAACGGCCAGCGGGTCGTTCCGGCGAACACGCTGGTGCACGGCACAGCCAAGGCGGGTCGGATGCGGGATCGTGTTAGTGCGAGCGGGACCTGGCGCTTTGTCTGGCAGGACGGGCGCGAGCTGGCGTTCAACGGCGTCGCGCTGGATCGCGAATACGATCAGGACATTTCCGGCTACGGCATCACCGACGGCTCTGCCGGGCTGAAGGGGCGCGTGATCGCGAGCGACGATCTCCAGGAAATGAAGATGCTCGCGGCGGCGGCCCTGAGTGGTTTCGCGCGCGGCACGCAGGACCGCACCCAAACCGCGTTCGGCACCACGATCACCGGATCGCTCTCCAACGGTGCGCGGGAAGGCGTCGGCGAGGTCTTCGATCTCTACGCGCAGCGCACGCTGCGCGACATCGAGCAAAACGGTTACTACGTCCGCGTCCCAGCGGGGAAAGAATTCTACGTCTACGTGGTCGAGACGGTGAATCCCGACAAGGCGAAGGTCGCGGGCGCGAAAATCGCACCAACGAAAGAGCCACCGGAATCAGCCGCGCCCACGGATGCGCCACCGCCGGCGCCAACCGAAACCGAACCGAAAACGAAAGGATAAGTCATGCGAAACCTCTGGATTTTTATCGCCACGACGTTGGTCGGTGGCTGTGCCACCCAACGTCCCCTCGCGCGGGTAACCCCGAGCGAGCCTGCCAAGCCCATCGTGCGTGAGTCTGCGGCGACCAAGGTCGTCGAGACGCGCTATGAGGTGCGGAGCTATCGCGACGCCGACAGTCCCGGCGTGCGGCACGACGCGCATACCGTCTATCGGTCCACGCGCGTGCCGGCCCGGGTCGATGCCCTCGAAACCGCCCCCCGCACCGCATTCGCGCCGGTGAGCTATGAACCCCTGCCGGCGAGCACCGAGCTTTCCGCGGAGTTGGCCGCGCAACGCGAGATCACCGCCGAACTGCGATCGCTGCAAAGCCGCATGGCTACGATCGAGCAGCAGGCGAAGAACCAATATGGCACGCTCGTCGATCAAACGGCCGAGACCGTGAAGGTGAGGCGTCAGCTCGAAACCGAGCGTGCGAGGGTGCAGGAACTCGAAATGAGGCAACGGGCCACGGTCCCGGTTGCGCCAACGCCGACCGGGCCTTCGGTCGCGGCGGATACGAAATGGTGAGGTGCGTCATGCTGCCGAATGACCTTTTGACCGAAAAACTCCGGACGCTGCCGACGCGCCTGCAACAGGGCGTCGTTGGACAGGATGCGGCCGTGAACGTCGTGTGCGAGCGGCTGCAACACGGCGAACTGGGGCTGACGACGTCGGGCCGACCGAAAGCGAGCTTCCTGTTTCTTGGGCCGACGGGCGTCGGGAAAACCGAACTTACCCTGCGGTTCACGGAATATCTTCTCGGTCCCGACAAAGTCGTGCGGCTCGATATGTCCGAATACCAATCGAAAAAGAGCATCGGACTCCTGCTGGGTGGATCGGCGAGCCGGCCGGGTCGGATCGCGGCGGGTTACGATGCATGTCACGGCGTCGGCACGCTCCTTTGCGACGAGATCGAAAAGGCGCACCCCGACGTGCTCGATCTGCTCCTGCAGTTGCTCGATGCGGCGCGGCTGACCACGGGAGAGAATCGGACGCTCGATTTCTCGCCCTGGTATGTGGTGCTGACGAGCAACATCGGGGCGCAGCGCATCATGGCGATGCGCAAATCGAAATACGAGACGATGGAGCGTCTCGTGCGGCAGGACGCCCAGCGCGAGCTTCGTCCCGAGCTTTTCGCGCGCATCACTGCCGCCATCGTGTTCGACAAACTGAACTACGACGTGCAGTGCCAGGTCGCGGATGAGATGATCAAACGCGAATTGCAGGGCCAGTTGGCCCGCGGCTACGCGATGGGAGTCGGCGCGGGCGTGCTCGAAGTCGTGCTCAAGCACGGCTACAGCGAGCGGCTCGGCGCACGCCCCATGCGCGATGCGATCGAGCGCTTGGTGCGGAATGCGCTTTCGGAGAATCTGCTCAACGGAGGTCGCGGGGTCGGAATGCTCAACGGGCATCCGGCGGGAACGAAACTCGAACTGCTGCCCGCCGCGACGGCCGTGGCAGCCGCATGAAAGGGAGGACGCTATGGCTCAAAATGATCAGCTACGCATCGTGATCCTGAAATGGGATCGACTCTATGGTGACTTGATCCGCCGGCATATCTGGGACGTGTGGCCGAACGCCATCGTCTGCGCGTTCCAGCAGGGCATTGACGCCTTGAACGAGATTCAGGACCAGACGCCCGACCTTTTCGTCACCGGCGTGGCCGTCGAGGACATGGACGGGTTGGAACACCTCGAACCGTTCATCGACAAGCCCGTGCCGATCCTGATCGTGACCTCCCGCCCCAACACGCGGATGTTCGAAATGCTGCGGCACATTCGCTACGACGGCATCTTCGATGGCTCATCCGAAGGCATGGACCATCTTCCCGTGGCGCTGCGCCACGTGATGCAGAAGCGGCACTACGTCAGCCCCTCACTGGTCCCTTTTCTGAAGGAGCGTAGGAGCGTCACCCTGGAGGCGCTCACCGAACGGGAGCAGATCGTGCTCTCCGTCATCGGCGACGGCTCCGACAACAAGGAGGCGAGCAAGCGCCTGGGGATTTCGCATTACACCGTTCTCTCGCACCGCATCGCGATCATGCGGAAGCTCGGCCTCCATCATTCCGGAGAACTGATGCAATACGCGCTCGTGCACGGCTACGTGGTCATCACGGGGAAAGGCATCTACCGGCCGGGATTCCAGCGCCGCATCGGGCTCCCGACCGATCGACGGACGGGAGGGCGAAAGGCCAATGTGCGCGTGCCGGTCGAAGAGGAAGCCGAAGCCACGCCGTTTCAGTCGTAGGGCGCGCGCTTCGCGTTGCGGAAAAGAAAAAGGCGGCCGGATCACTCCGGCCGCCGATTGGAGGCGAATTACTCCGCCTGAGCTTCGGGTTTCTGCCCTGCCAGTCGCTCGAAGATGAACGTGTGGGCGCGGTCGGCGATCTTGGCGACCAGGGGAAGGTCGTCGCGGCCGAAGCTGTCCGTGTCGTGGGGCTGCTGATCGTCGCCCGTGTAGGTTCGCGCGAAGGTCACGTTGTAGAACTTCCGTTGATCGGCCTCGTTTTCCCACACGGCGGCCTTGATCCGGCCGAGGCGGAAGGTTTGGACGGGATGCGGCTTGGTGCCAGCGTTCTTGGTGGGCGATGCGGTCTGAGCGTTTTTGGAGGGCATGATAGTTCCTTTTGTTTTGTGAGGGAGCGGAGTTGCTCTCTCGTCCCGAGGCGGGGGTGCCGACCGGCGCGAAGGGACAGTTGGGAGGATTACTTTTAAGGAGGGGCCTAAATGGCACCTGTCCGCTTGCGGCGCGCCGGTTGGAGGGTCCGCCAGAGAGAGCAATTCAGCCCCCGCAAAAGGAACGCTCCGCGCAGCGGAATGCCGCCAAAAACGCGACACGCAGCGCCAGATTGAACGCGCAGGCACCGGGCGCCTCCGCGGATGAACGCCGGCTGGATCGGCGCCGGTTGAAAACGTGGCCGAAGGAAGTTCACCGTGACCGCGAACGAACGCGGGCGCAGCACCGGCACGACAGCGTAGGTGCGAGACCTCCCCGCACGCCGTTGCCGACCTCCACACGACTTTTCGAGCGCCGGTGCCGAAGAACGAAGCTCGCGTGAGCCGCCTTGACCGGTGGCCGGGCCGGACGCCGCAGTGCCGCATACGCGACTCACGAGATTTGCGGCGCGCTTCATTTGAGGAAGGCCTTCAGCCGGGTGTTGAGCACTTTGATGTCGATCTCGGCGCCGACGACGGTCGCGCGTGCGCGAGCAAGACGAACTTCGGCTTGAAGCAACTGCTGCTTCATTTTCGTGAGTTCGTCGTCGCCGGCGGTAGAGCGGGCGCCCCGTGGCGTCCGCGCCGTTTGATCGAGGGGAAGAGTTTCAGAATTTCCGTTATTCATTTTGTTGGGCGGACTCGGTGTCCGTTTTTCGTGGTTGCTTTTCGGTTTAGCGAGGGACTCAAACGGCCATCCGGACACGGTCGGTGATCGTCTGCTCGAGCTGTTGGCGCTCGGCGATCTGCGCGGCGACGACCGCGAGGGCCGGGTCGTGATAGAGGTTCACGCGATGCCGGACGGCAAAGCCCATACGGGTGGTTTCGACCAACCATTCTGCAGAGGCGACGTGCCGCTGTTCATAGTGGTCCCACAAGCGCACGCCGCCGCCCTCGAACGCTGGCGCGGTGTGCAGGAACAATGCGACGGCATCTTCCGGCGAGTCGATGATCGCCCCATGGTTGTAGTGCAGGCCGCTTCGCGCCTGGCGATAGATTTGATACCGATGCGGAGTCGGCGAAGGCCGTTCCGCGAGGAGTGCTGTGACTGTCGTATTCATTTTTGATTCCTCCGATTCAGGTTTCGCTGAACGCGGTGAAAGTCGCGCCGGCCTCCGCACTCGCACAAGGATGCGCCCCTGCTGAAATCGCTGTAGCCCGACTACTGCGATTTAAGTAGCGGTGCTGCGATTTCAGCAGATGGCGGCGCTTGTCGCGGAGCGAGGTAGGTGGACGCTTCTCGAAACCAACTCGTGCAAGCTGTCGCTACAGTTCCACTCTCGCACCACGACACGGACGGCCTCGTCGCGTTGGTGGGGTCGCCCGCGAAGTCATCTAACGAAACCGCACGTGAAAAATCGTCACCCATCTGGCAGGGCGAACTGTGGCGGCGCTGGCCACGGGAAGAGGACTGGCCGGCCCGCTTGGACGTGTATGAGGCGGCAGCCTACCTTCGATTGAGTCCCGATAGCATCCGCCGGGCTCTGGTGCAGGCGCGCGATGGTCGAGCCAAACTCGCGCATCAGCGCATCGGCTCGATCTACCGCATCCGGCGCATTGATCTGGACGCGTTCGGGAAAGTCGACGCGCGGTGAATGCCGACGCTGTCGCTAAGGAGCAACCGTCAGACCGAGATCGAGCGCGGCAGCGCGCTGGCCGTTGTCGAATGAAAGCAGCACGCGTGCGCCGCTAATCTTGGCGTTCGCGAGGTGGAGCACGTCTAGGGCTCGGGCACGGTGCTTCGTAGCGACCGCGCGCGAAATACGGTCCGCCTCTTCGATCAGTCGGTAGCCTTGCAACGGAGCCGACGCATAAATTCCGGACGCAATGTCGCTCCGAATGCGCTTGGCCGCTACCGTCAAGTCAGCCTTGGTGCGCAGCACCCGGCGCAGCGTATTGTTCAGCTCGAAAGCAGAAAATGGTGTGAACGGCAGGAGCGGTGGTCGTTTCCAAGCCTTGGCGTGGGCGCTCGCAGCTGAAGTGTTCGCGTCGAACACATAGAGCGAAACCAGAAACGACGTGTCCGCGTATTCCTGCATCAGCGCTCACCACCGTCCGCCAGTTTGTCCACAAGCGCGACGGATGAGAAACGGGTGCCGAAATCCTCTTTCGCGCGAGCCGCGAAATCGGGGGCGTGCCACTTGCCGTTGCGGCGTGCGCTGAACACGCCGATGACCTTACCCCGACGGGTAATCTTGACTGGGGCTTTCTTCGCGGCGGCTTCAACCGACGCGAAATCGTGGCGGAGTTGGCGGACGGAGGCGGTTGACATGTTATACATTAAAACGTGACACATTGAGCTCGTCAAGGACCCCACGTAAAACGGCCACTCACGCCTTCGGATCGGTCATCCACAAACACGAAGTTTTGTGATTCTGCGTCCAACTGAAAGCCAAGCGCACCTCTAACGGTGCACTGTTAGCACCTGAAATCCTGAGAAATAAGAAGTAGAGTCCTTTTTCGGCGAAGGTGGGTTGGCCATTGGTTCGTTCGATTTCCGGTGGATGGGTCCCTAAGAAAACGTCTCCTTGCGCGGTCACTACCAAGATATCGAAAAGTGCATCGTTTCGCGGTGAAATGGACTTACTTAACACGCCTTGAAACTCGGGCACGAACGCCAGCGGCCGGTGCTCGTGTCCCATTAGGACAATTCCGTCCTTTTCGATTCGGCGCAGTGTCACGGAGCATTCCGAAACGGCCTCAAAACTTGGATTAACTACCGCTCCCCGAAGGTAAACAGCATCGCGTCGAACGTTACCGGGATAAATGAATGGGTGTGAAAGCCGATATGGACTCTTTTCATCCGAACCAGTCAGCAGCTCCAATCGAGGAGTAATTTGGGCTTCAAGAGCTTTGATCCGCGATCGGAGCTCACCCGACTCGGATTCATGACGCACAAACTGGATCCTTAGCATCCGGTAGGGAATCCAAAGGGAAATCCAAACCACTCCGAGGAGGATTACGCCGAGTTGGATGCGACTTAGAGCAGTGGCTTCCGGCACCACACCGAACAAGCGTGCGACCCACAACCCAACAGTCACCACCAACGCTGCCACGTCGAGTCGCTCGACGGTTTCGCGCAGGAGTGCCCAAATATGACGCCAGAGCCGCATGGAGCACGTTCGTGAAAATTTCGACTTACAACCAGCCCGAAAGGGTTGTGCCGTCACGACCGGCTGCATGCGCGCAACCTAATTACGGACGTGTTTTGCTTGGTGAAACGCCAAGAACGATTCACGAACTACCGACTGCCGCAATCGCGCGTGAGCGCGTGAGCGCCGCGCCTCGGAGCACGATTTCAGGTCGGACCGGCCGCGCGACCGGGTGAGGCATGATCTTGAAATAGGCGGTGCCCTGTTCCTGGGTCACGCCCAATCCGCGGTAGGAATTGTGCAGGGTGTAGCTTGAGCCGCGATGGCGCATGATGAGTGCTGTTTTCGCTGCGCTCTGGTGCTTCGCAATGTGATAGGTGCAGAACGTGCGCCGCCGGGCGTTCCATGGCCACGGCTCGCGCCGCCGGATTTCGCGGACCTCAGGGAGGCGCAGCAGGTGCTTGATCGGAAGCCGGCCCAAGCGATCGGCTTCCTCTTGGTCGTCGATGGTGGCGAGGATGCGAATCCGATCCCAGCGCGGTCCGTGGTTCTTTGGCCGGAGCAGACCCTTGTCTGGGGCATACGCCTTCCACCACGCCCAGAAGTTGTCCTCGAGCCCGTCGATGACTTCACGAGCCTCGGTTTTCGCTACCGCCGCGGGAATCACAACTTCCTTGGTTTGCGGGTGGACAAACTCGGCCGAGAAATCGGCCATTTCGTCGTCGGCCCGAACCCCGGCGATGAGTTGCACGATCTCGTGCGCCACCAATTCAGGATCGTAGCGTTCGGCGGAGCGCAGGTAACGCGTGACCTGTTCCAAGGTCAGAAATTGAATCTCCTTCTTGGGGTCGCGCGGCAGCATCCGCTTTTTGATGCCGGCAGCGGGGTTCGCGAGGACGTGCTGCCGGTCGAGCAGCCAGTTGAAGAACTCGCAAACCGCGGTCTTGTGATTGCGCATCGTGCGCGGAGCGGCGTTCGGCACCCCGCGCACGTAGTCCAGAATCTCCTGGCGGGTGACCGTGTCAGGGTAGCGGTCGCCATAGCCCGCCGCGACGAACATGCCGCAACGGGATTTGAGGTCGCTGTAGTGGCGCTCCTGCCCGAGACGTTCTTCAACATCCTTCAAGAAGTCCGTGAGAAGTGCGGCGAGCTTCGGCTTGGGCTTTTCCGGGTGATGCAGGCGCCAGAACTTCGCCACGTCCACCAGACGGACGTCCCCAATTATCTTCTTCGCCGCCTCGTAGTCGGCGGCGGCATTCCGGTTGAAGAGGAAACTGCCCGATCCCGTGGTATCGTGCTGCGCGAGAATGCGCGGTTTGTCGGCCTCGGCGAGCGCCTTTGACTCGTAGTAGGGGCGGTGCCGCTGCATGACCGCGCGGCCCTCGCCATCGAGCACCGAAGTGCCGTCCTTGTTGAGCTTCGGCGCGGTGTAACGAAGGAACCAGCACGCGGGCTGGCGCCGACGCTTCTTTGCGCGATCGAGAAAGGGTCCACTGATCTCCACGCCTACGTTTGACCCAACTTACGCGAAAAAGTTAGTGGCTCGTTAGTGGCTCGAAAAACCTCAAATCGACCAAAACGAGGCCTAACGCTGCTCAACGCTGCTTTCACACAACTCACTCGGGAAGAAAGGAAAAACCCATTTTCCGAGGAAAATGGGTTTTTACAAACTGGCGGGATGGACGGGACTCGAACCCGCGACCTTCTGCGTGACAGGCAGACGCTCTAACCAGCTGAGCTACCACCCCGGAATCCGACGAAAGGCGAACCGTAGGTTTCGCGGTATGTGAGTCAAGAGTGCTTTGGCGCTCGTATCTTTACGAGCGACAGTCGGTTCGACTTTGGGCGCGGAAATTGCAGTATGGAACGCGATGAAAAGCCAGGAGCGGCCCGATCCAGGCCGGCTTAGCACCGAGGAGATCCATGCGCTGGAGGTGCGCTGGTACGAGGGCCAGATGCTGCCCATCGTCAACCGGCTGCTGGAATTTGTCGCGAAGCACCGCGACGACATCCTGGCCACGGCGGGGACCGCCCGGGAGCCGGCCGCGCTCGTGAACGCGACCCGCCAATACATAACCCACCGCGGCAGCATGCACATGGCCTCAGAGGTCAGCGACCAGATCCGGGAAATCCAGAACGAGCTTTGGTACCGCGGTGAGCGCGGCGACCACGACAGCAACCGGATCAAGAATGAGTGGACGGCGCAGCACGCGTCGGCCTGGCGCCGTTGGCGCATCCAGGAGTACCTCTTCGTCGCCGAGAAATGCGGTGAGGAAGTCACAACGACGCTGCTCGGCAAGTCGGCCGGATAGCCTCGCAGGGGCTCAGCCATCGCAGGGAGAAAAGTAACCTGCCGCGCTTGCTTAATGAGTCTGGGTCCTAATAGCATAAGTGCGCTCGTGCAGACTTCCCGTTTCCAAATTCGCGCTGGCGTAGCTCTCTCCTGGTCCTCCGGCCCTTTCCTTCCGCCATCCAAGAACGGGTTAGGGACAGACCCTTTATTTCTCTATTCGCTATACGAGAACGAGTTGAGGCCATCGCTTCCTTGGGCATTGTCAGGGACAGACCCTGACAAACCGGGTGGCGTGTCGGCGTTGGGAACAATGGCGTTAGGCAAAATTGAGGGCCTCGCGGCGCTGGGGTCGTCGGGGCCGGCAGTTGCGTTTCACGCGGCGCTTTCAATCTCTCGGGGAGAAATCGAGAAGCTGCTGGCGGGGGATCGGGGGATGGGGAGCAACCGGGTGCGGATCGTCGCGGCCGGCGAGGATGCTGCGCTACTTGAGCTGCCGCTTTCCGCGGGGGCGCGGCTGGCGGTTGAATCCATCCGGCGCTGCCCGTTTGTCGGAGCCTGCCTGGCGATGGCGCTCGGGGCACGATGCAACGATTTGCTGGTGGAATTCGTCACCGCGGTCGGCAACGCGGCGGTACCGGCGTTGCCGCCGCTCACCCGCAGCGTTCACGACCGGGTCCGGGCCGCGGCAGAGTGCCTCCGGCACCAACTGGCCGAGCCGCCGGCCCTCCCTGCGCTCGCCCGCGCGTCCGGGCTCAGCGAAACCTCGCTCAAGCGCGGTTTCCGCCGCATCCTCGGCACCACTGTCTTTGGTTATCTTCGCGAGCAGCGCATGCTTCGCGCGCGCGACCTCATCCAGTCCGGCGAGGCCACGATCCTCGAGGCCGCGAACCACGTCGGCTACAGCAATCCCAGCAACTTCGCCGCCGCATTCCGCGCGCAGTTCGGACTGAATCCGAAGGCCTACCAGTTGGCCTTCCGCAGGGATTAATAGGCCCGAGCTGGGTGGAATCGCCGGATCGGGATTTGCGATACTCCGCGGGTGTCCAAATTCCTGCGGAAATCCATCTTCTGGCTTCATCTCGCCTCCGGCCTCATTGCGGGCGGGGTGATCGGCGTCATGTGCATCACCGGGACCGTGCTCGCGTTCGAAAAGCAGCTCGTCGCCTGGTCGGAGCGCGATGCCCGGCGGGTGGAAATCCCGGAAAATTCGTCCGGCCGGCTGTCGCTCGACGAGATCCAGCGCGTCGTGAACGACTCACGTCCCTCGTCCCCTGCGGCATCCCTGGTCCTGCAAAACGATCCGGGAGCGGCGATCGCGGTCAGCGGCCTCGGGCCGAGCCCCGCGGGAACGCTCTACGTGAACCCCTACACGGGCGCGCTCGCGCAGCCGAAATCGACGCGGATGGCGGCGTTCATGCGCGCGGCCACCAGCTGGCATCGGTATTTGAACCTCACCGGCCCGGTGGCCCGCCCGCGCGGGCGGCTGGTCAATGGCGTGTGCAATATCGCCTTCTCCGTCCTCACGGTCAGCGGTCTCTACCTGTGGATGCCGCGCTCCTGGTCCTGGTCCCGCGTGCGCGGCGTCGCATTCATCCGCGCCTCGCTCCGCGGCAAGGCGCGCGATTTCAACTGGCACAACGCGATCGGATTCTGGACCGCACCGGGGCTGCTCGTGCTCACGCTCACGGCGATGCCGATCTCATTTCGGTGGGCCGCAAATTCGCTCTACGCGCTGACCGGCACGCCGATGCCGCAAGGCGGCGGCGCGGGCCGCGGCGGAGCGCCCACCGCACCTCCGGTCCCGATCCCGGAAACAGCTCGGCCGCTCGGCGCCGATGCGCTTGTCGCCGTCGCGCAGGCGGAATTCCCCGCGTGGGAGCAGATCACCTACCGCGCCGGCGGCTGGCCGGGCCGACCCGCGACCTTGGCCGTTCGCACCTCCGTTTCCTGGCCGCGCACGGCGACCACGACGTTGTCGCTCGACCCCTACACCGGCGCGGTCCTCCGGCGCGAAGGGTATGCCAAGATGAACGCCGCCCAGAAGCTGCGCTCATGGACACGCTTCCTGCACACGGGCGAGGCGCTGGGGATCGGCGGACAACTCGCCGCCGCCCTCGCCTGCCTCGGCGGGTGCTTCCTGGTGTACACGGGGTTCGCCTTGGCTTGGCGCCGGTTCGTGCGCTAGAGACCGACCGCTCCAATCGCCGCGCAGCCGATCACGACGGCCCACGCCGGGGCACGCCACAGGGTGAGCGTGGCGAAGGCGATGAGGCCGAGGCCGAACTGGCGGGGGCTCTGGATTCCGTCGGTCCAGACCGGCGTGTAGAGGGCGGCGATCAGGATGCCGACGACCGCGGCGTTCATCCCGAGCATGGCCGCGCGGAGCCGGGGGATTTCGCGCAGCCGATCCCACAAAGGCAGCGCGCCGCCGATGACGAGCCACGCCGGCAGGTAGATCGCCAGCAGCGCCCAGAGCCCGCCGAGGACGCCGCGCGGCCCGGCCGCCATGGCGACGCCAAGGTAGGCGGCAAAACTGGAGAGCGGCCCGGGCATCGCCTGGACGGCCCCATAGCCGGCGAGGAAAACATTGTCCGAGATCCATCCCGGCGGGACCACGGCGGCCCGGAGCAGCGGCAGGATGACGTGGCCGCCGCCAAAGACGAGCGAGCCCGCCCGATAGAACCGGTCGAAGATGGCCAGCGTGTCGCTGCGGAGGAAATGGGCCGCGACCGGGAGCAGCGCGAGCAGTCCCAGCCAGGCCGCGAGTGCCAGCCCGCCGGCGCGGGCGGAACCGCGGCGGGGGCCGAGGTTCGCCGGCACCGGCGGCGGCTCGCCGGCCGCGGCCAGCTGGCGCGCACCGACGAACGCGCCCGCCAGCAGCGCGATCAGTTGTCCCCAGGTCGTATTGAACACGATGACGATAAGGGCGGCGCCCAACGCGATCGAGGTTCTCTCCGGGGTGGTGCAAACCGACCGAAACATCGTGAGCACCGCGAGGGCGACGATCGCAACGGCCGCGACCTTCAGTCCCTGCAGCCACCCGACATGCGCGAGCGACCCCGCGTGCGCCAGCCCGAAAGCCAGGCCGATCATGATCGCGGCCGAAGGCAGCAGGAACCCGACGGAGGCCGCAAGCGCCCCGGGCAGTCCCGCCTTGCGCTGCCCGATCGCAAACGCCAGCTGGCTGCTCCCCGGCCCGGGCAGGAATTGGCAAAGCGCCACGAGGTCGGTGAACTCTGTATCCGCGATCCACCGCCGGCGCGTCACCAACTCGTCGTGAAAGTAGCCGATATGCGCGACCGGCCCGCCGAAGGAGGTCACCCCCAGCCGAAGGAAGGCGGTGAAGATCTCCGGCGTCGAAGTGCTGGCAGGGGAACCCAAGCGCTCTTGATGGCCACGAAAAACACGAAAAACCACAAAACCTTTTTGTGTCTTTTTGCGTTCTTCGTGGCCAACCGCCCCGCAACCCCCAGCGGCGCCGGCCTTCGGACGAAGCCCTTCCGGGCTTCGCTACCCGGACTTGCGCCACCCACGACCGGGTGGTTCGCTCAGGTCTACCCCATGTCCACGCTCACGATCGTCCTCCTCGCCGGCGCCGGGATTGTCGTCCTCTTTTTCATCGTCGCCGCGCTGCAGCCGACGGGTTTCCGGGTCGCACGCGGCACGACCATCAACGCCCCAGCGGGAGTGGTGTATGGGCAGATCAGCGACTTTCGTCGGTGGCAGGCGTGGTCGCCCTGGGAGAAGATGGACCCGGCGATGAAGCGGGAGTTTGACGGCGCACCAGCAGGGGCCGGGGCGGGCTACCGCTGGGTCGGAAACAAAAAAGTGGGCGAAGGCCGGATGACCATCGTCGAGGCTCGGCCGAACGAGGTCCTCCGGATCAAGCTGGAGTTCATCGCCCCTTTTGCCGCAACGAACCAAGCGACATTCACCCTGGAGGAGGCGGCGGGAAAAACGGCCGTCGACTGGGCGATGACCGGCAACCGCAACCTCATGTTCAAGGCGTTCGGGCTCTTCATGAGCATGGAAAAGATGATCGGCCCGGATTTCGAGCGGGGCCTGGCCCAGCTGAAGGCGGTGGCGGAGAATCCACCCCGGTAGGGCGTCCGCTTGCGGACGCCGATCGCCGGCGCCGCGGACGGCGTCCGCAAGCGGACGCCCTACCGGGAACAATTCCATGAAAAAAGTAACGACAGTCATCCGCATCCTGTACGGCCTGGCCTTCACGGTCTTTGGGCTGAACATGTTCCTCAACTTCATCCCGCAGCCGAAGACGCCGATGCCGGAGCCGGTGGTGGCGTTCAACACGGCGCTCATGAACACGGGATACATGTTCCAGATGATTGGCGTCACGATGGTGGTATCCGGGGTGCTGCTGCTCCTGAACCGGTTCGTGCCGCTGGCGCTCGCCTTCCTGGCGCCATTCCTGGTGAACAGCTTTCTCTTTCACTACAACCTCGAGCACACCGGGCTGCCGATGTCCGCGATCTTCTGCGCGATCGAGCTGTACCTCGCGTGGGCGTACCGCGCCGCATTTCGATCCATGCTGCGGGCCAAGGTTGAGCCGAATTGAGGCAATGCAGGGCTGTCGCTTGCGACAGCCTGGCTCGCGGGTCGAGGCTGCCGCAAGCGGCAGCCCTACAGGGAGCGCACGGGGGCGCTCAGAATCGCACGTTCATCCCGAAGTGGAATCCACTCAGGGCGCTGAGATCGATCTTGGACTGGTAGTTCGCGGAGGCGGTCTCGATCTTCTGCGTATATGAGCCCGTGCCCTGGTAGATGGCGCCGGCATAGATACCGGCGCGATCCGTCAGGGTGTACTCCATGTTCGCGTCGGCGAAATATCCGGGCAGCAGCTTGGCCTCGCGGTCGGTGACCGTGTCGGTGATCACGTCGGCGGTGTCGGGCTGGAATTCCTGGAGCACCTCGTACTCGCTGCCGGCAAAAACCACGGCCGCGCCGAGGCTCAGGGTCGCGCGCAGTTTCTGGGTGATCGGCAGGATGAGCGTCGGGCCGGCCCGGAAGGTAAAGAAGGCGCCCTTCAAGCGATAGCGATTGGTGACGTTCGTGAGCGTCGTCGCGACCGACGTGGCCCGGGTCTGCGGCTCGTCGGCGATCAGCACCGTGTTGTCGATCAGCCGGGTGACGTTGCCGCCGTTGGCGTCGAGGATCGGGTTGCCGTTCGCATCGAACGCATTCTCGTTCGTCGAAATGCGCGACGTGTACGGCGCCGGCGGCGCCGAGGCGCCGTTCAGGGAATAAGTGTCCGTGACCGTCGTGACGGTCGCCTGCTCCGCGGCGGAGAGGCGTGAGCTCATGCCATTGAGGCTAAGGCCGCCGATCAGGCTCCAGTTCAGCCGGGTGCCGATCTTGCCACCGTCGCGCTTCACGTTGAGCTCGACGCCGTAGCTGGAGGACGGATTTTTCGTGCGGGGGCCGCCGTTCAGGATGTCGGCCGTATACGTGTGCATCGCGATCGTGCCGTCGGGGTTCGCCTGCCGGCTGTCGCTGTAACGCCAGTTGTCGGTGAGCCCGTCCGGCGTGATCGGGACATTGATGGTCCCGCCATTGCCGTCATCCTCCGTGACGGTGCGCTTGTCCACGCCGACGGCGCCGTCATGGTAAAACCGGGTCACCCGATGACCGGTTGCGTCGCCGTTCCGCAGTTCGCTGGCCACCTGGCCGGTGCCGCCAAAATTGGTCTTAACCCCGCTGAGCGACCGGGCGCCGAGCGACAAGGTGTACTTGGGCTCAGTCATGAACAGGATGGCGTCGGTGTCGAACGAGAGGTTCATGTCCTCCGGGTTCGATTGCTGCCCCTGCCCGTAGGCGGACAACGCAGTCAGGGCACAGAGGGCAAGAAAGCCTTTTTTCATGCAGGGTCGCCCTGACGACAGCGGGTTACACTTCGATGTTCAACAAAAACATCGTGTAGGGCGTCCGCTTGCGGACGCCGCGAGCGAACGGCGTCCGCAAGCGGACGCCCTACCGGCCCGAACCATGACTGAACGGCGTCCGCAAGCGGACGCCCTACCGGCCCGAACCATGACTGAACGGCGTCCGCGAGCGGACGCCCTACCGGGGCCCAAACCACGAACGGCGTCCGCAAGCGGACGCCCTACCGGGCTCGAACCACGTAGTGCAGGTAAAGGGTGTGGCGGAGGTAGCCGAAAAGGAGGGCGTTCAGGACTCGCACGTTCAGTCCGCCGTCCACTTTCTTGAAGACCTGCTCGATCCTCATCCCGTTGCTCGAAAACAGCTCCTCGATGGTCTGGAGCGTAAAAAAACGCAGGTGGGTGCGGTCGAGCAACCCCTCGTCCGTATAACGCCATTCCCCGCGAATCAGCCGCCGCAGGTTGCGGTGAAACCCCACGTTAGGGATGCTCGCCACGATGCAGCCGTCGGGGCGGAGGAGCCGCTTGAGGGCCGCGACGACCTTCCAGGGATCGGCCGTGTGCTCGAGGACATCGGCGCAGATGATGCAGTCAAACGACCCGGGCTGGAACGGGAGCGCCACTTGCTCGACGTTTCCGATCACGACTTCGTCCAGCCACTGGCGCGCCTCCTGCCCGGCGGCCTCGAAAAGCTCGATCCCGCGCACCTCGCGGACGCCGTTCTCCTTCAGCCACCGGCCGAGGGTCCCCTTCCCGCAACCGACGTCCAGGATGGCGGTGCAGCCGTCGGGAATCGCCTCGATGATTTCCTGGCGCAGGTGCGCGTAGTAGTCCTGCCGCGTGGCGCGCTCGCTGTCGGGCAACCAGGCGGGTTGGATGAATTTCACGACCCGGGAACACTCAACACTCAACATTCAACATTCAACCGTTGAGTGTTGAGTGTTGAATGTTGAGTGTTGAGCGTTGCTGCCAATGGCTCAACGGATCCTGGTCGTCCGCCGCCGCTATCTCGGGGACATCGTCCTGCTCGGGCCGGTCTTCGCCAATTTGCGGCGCGAATGGCCCGATGCCCACCTGGCCGGGCTCGTCGAGCCGGCCTACGCCCCGGTTCTGGCGATGAACCCCGACGTCAACGAGATCATCGCCCTGCCGGCGAGCCGGCTAGGCTGGCCGGCCTTCCTGGCCCGGCTGCGGCGCGCCGGGTTCACGCACGTGCTCGACCTGGACAACAACGAGCGCACCGCACTGCTCTCGCGCCTCACCGGGGCCCGCGTCCGGGTCGCCCTCTCCCACCACGGCACCCGCTGGCGCGCGGCCTACACCCACGAGGCCTATGATCCGCCGAGCCGCCACGAGAAGCGCTCGATCGTCGACTACTACCTCGAATCCCTCGCGCCTTTGGGCGTGCCGGTGGTTACGCGCGAGGTCCGGCTGGTGCCGCGCGCGGCCGACCTCGCCTCCACGGCGAGGATCGTAGGGCGTCCGCTTGCGGACGCCGCCCCGGCGTCCGCAAGCGGACGCCCTACCGTCGTCGTCCACCCCGGGAGCCGCAGCAACTGGCGGAGATGGCCGGCGGAGAATTTCGCGGCGGTTTGCGACCGGGTGCAGGATGAGCTGGGTGCCCAGGTGTTCGTCGTCGGGGGACCCGACGACCAGCAGGCGATCGCGGAGATCGCGGCCCGCGCGAAATCCCACGTGGTCACCCTGCGCGTGGCGCTGCCGATCCCACAGTTCACCGCATTCGCCCGCCAGGTCGACCTGCTCCTCTGCCACGACAGCGGCCCCATGCACCTGGCCGCCGCGGTCGGCACGCCCGTCGTCGCGCTCCTCGGCTCCCAGAACCCGGTCCTTTTCGCCCCGCAGGGCCCGGGCCACGCCGTCCTGCAGCCTCCCCTGCCGTGCACCACGTGCGTCGCGCCCGACAAGTGCATTCCCGGCGACTCCTATCACAACCTGTGCGTCCGCAACATAACCGCGGATCGCGTCTTCGGGGCGGTGAAGTCAGCGTTGTTAGACGCGGATGAACGCAGATAAGCCTTCGCCCCGGGTTTCCTTTGGCATCCCGGCCTACAATCGGCCGGAGTTGCTGGCTGACGCGCTGGCGGGAATCGCGCGGCAGACCCTGTCCGTTGATTATGAGGTGGTGGTATGTGACGACGCCGGGCATCCGGATACGGAATCGGTTGTCCGGAAATTCCCGGCGGATCGTTTTTTTTATCGCCGGAACCCCGCCCGGCTCGGCCCCGTCCGCAACTGGAACGAATGCCTCCGCCAGGCGCGAGGCCAATGGGTCACCGTGCTGCACGAGGACGACCTCCTTTATCCCTGGTATCTTGCGCTCGTCGTCCCGCGCCTGCGCGATGGACTCGCCGCCGTGGCCGTCCGGACTGCCACGGGCGAGACGCCCCCGGCAGACCCGCGCAATGGCAGTACGGAGGTGCATCCGTACCCATCGCTGTACTTTCTCAAGAGTTCCATGACGCCCTTCCCCGGAGTCCTGGTCCGGCGCGAGTTTGCGCTGGGCCTCGGCGGCTTCAGCGAAAAAGCCGGCCCCCTCGCCGACTACGACTTCTGGTACCGGCTCGCCTGCGCCGGACCCGTGGAGGTTGTCCGCGAAATCGGCGGGTTCTATCGCGTGAGCGACAGCCAGTGGACCGCGCGCGCCTGGCCCACCATGGTCCGGCAAACCCACCTGCTGCGGCTGCGCATTGCGCGCGAGCAATTGGGCCGGCGCCGCCTTGGCCGGTGGCTGGCGCGCTTCTTCAGCTACCGCAACGCCCTCGCCTACGCCAAGCGATTCCCGGAAAGGCCAACTTCGCTTACCCGTGTGCTCCGATTCAAAAAAATGAGAGGGAGTAGTCTTCCCAGCGGGTGGGTCTGGTTCTGGCTGAAGCGGCTTTCGAGACCTCGGACAACAACTCGGTATATCTTCTCGGTCGTGAGGGACGACCCAGGCAAATGAAGGCAGATCCGGTACCTTTTATCACCGTCGCGATCCCGACGTACAACCGGTCGGGGATGCTGCGGCAGACGCTGGACGGGCTTTCCCGGCAGGATTATCCGCGCGACCGGTTCGAGGTCGTCGTCATCGACAACAACTCGACTGACGACACGGCCGCGGTGGTGCGCGAATTCCCGGCCGTGCGCCACGTCGTCGAGAAAAAGCAGGGGCTCGACCACGCGCGCAACCGCGCGATCGCGGAATCCAGGGGCGAGATCATCGTTTTCGGCGACGATGACATCCTCATGGAGCCCTCGTGGATATCCGAGCTGTCCCGCCCGCTCACCCCTTGCCGCTTGCCGCTGGCCGGGGCGGTCGGGGCGGTCGGTGGCGAAGTGATCCCCGTTTTCCCCAACGGGCTGCCGGAGTGGGTGGCGGAGTGGCACGCGCCGCTTGCGTTCCGCGCCGACGCCGGACCGCTGGCCCCCGCGCAATCGCCGATGGGCGCCAACCTGGCCTTTCCCAAATGGGTGTTCGAGAAGCTCGGGCTCTTCCACACGGAGCTCGACCGGGCGGCGGGGAACTATTTCTCGGGCGGCGACAGCGAGATGGTGCGGCGGGTGCGCCAGGCCGGGTTCGAGGTCTGGTTTGCGCCGGCGGCAGCCGTGAAGCACCAGATGCCGGCGAGCCGCACGACTTTCAAGTACGCGGCGCGCCACGCCTTCGACTCCGCGCGCTCGCGCGTGATCGACCGGGCGGGCCAGCCGGGGGCGGCTGGTTATCTTTGGTCGCGATTGCCGGGCAATCTGCTGAAGGCCCTCGGTTTCGCGCTCCTTGCCGCGCTCAGCGCGATCGCCTTCCAAGCCGGCGCCGCCAAGAAGGCGCTCGTGCGCGCGTGGCGGTCGTGTGGATATCTCTACCAAATCCCTCGGTCGCTCATCGGAAAAATGTAGGGCGGCTGCTGGCGGCCGGCCGCCTGAATAAGCCAGGTTGCCGGCGAGCGGCAACCCTACAGCGATCGACGCTCTCGGGCGGACGTTTCCTCATAGAGCCTGGTCTGCCGCACGAGCCCGCCGAAGGCGTTGGCGACGGCGATGTAGTAACCGGGGTAGCCATCGAGGAACCCTCGTTTGAGGAAATACGCGCGGAAGAAGCGCCAGGCTGGGCGGAAGACGGCCGCGCCGACGGAGAAGCGCCCGCCTTTCTCCTGCTGCTGGCGCATGTAGAGATCGGCAAAGGGCACGATCTTGCCGACGTGCGCGCTGACGGAGGGAAACGAGTAATGGTGCAGGTCGCCGCGCAGCGTCGCGACCGGGCCGTCGCACTCCACTTTTTCATGCACGATGGAATCGCCGCCCCAGCGGGCGCGCCGGCGCTGCAGCAGGCGCAGGCTGTAGTCCGGGTACCAATCGCCGTGCAGGATCCAGCGGCCGAGGAACCAGACCTTGCGCGGAAACCGCGCGCCGGCGAACCGCTCGCGGTCGGGACGGCCAAGGAAGGATGGGATCTCCGCGGCCAGCGCCCGCGAAACTTCCTCGTCGGCATCGAGGCTCAGCACCCAGTCGTGCCTCGCCAGGGCGAGCGCCGCGTTCTTGGTGTCGCGATATCCCTGCCAGGGAATCTCCTCGACGCGCGCACCCGCCTCGCGCGCGACAGTCGCGCTGCGGTCCGTGGTGCCGTTGAGCGCGACCACGACGTCGTCCGAAAGCGCGCGCACGCTCGCGAGGCACCGCGGCAGGTTCGCCTCCTCGTTGCGGGCGACGATAACCACCGAGAGCGGAAGGGGCTGCACAAGGCCAGAAAGGCATGAAAGGGTGACGAGTGACAAGTTTGTAGGGCGTCCGCTTGCGGACGCCGCGTGTTCAACGGCGTCCGCAAGCGGACGCCCTACCGTGTTGTCATTTGTCACACGTCACTCTTGGCTCAGCGCATGCCCGGTCCCGAGCCTCACGTCTTCAGCAAGATCGCTGAGTCCCTGGTGGCGGACCTGCGCGGGGTCTCGGAGGAGGTGCCGCGGAAGCAGCGGCTGCGCGCGACGAAGCCGTTGGCGACGGTGGTCGAGGAGCTCGCGCAGAAATACCAGATCGGCCGCGCGGCACCGGAGGATGCCATCCGCGACAACTGGGTCGCGATCGTGGGCCCGGCCAACGCCTCCTACTCGCACCCCGCGCGCCTGGAAAAGGACGGCAAGGTCCTCATCGTCCTCGCGGCCCACGCGGTCGTCCGCAACGAGCTTTTTCACCACCGCGATCAAATTGCGGAGCGTATTCGGGCCTTGCCCGGCTGCGGGGGGGTGGGACGAATTCACCTGCTCGCTGGCTAGAGCGCATGTAGGGTTGCCGCTCGCCGGCAACCTCGCCGACCGATTCAGGCTGCCGGCAAGCGGCAGCCCTACAATTCGCCCCTACAATTTTTCCACTTGCCGCCCGCCGCGCGCGCGAAGAAGCTGTTACCTTGCGTTAGTGAAAGTCCATCGGTTGTGGACTTCCACCATGACTGGTCCCGCATCCGCGGGACTGTAACGGTGGGACCGGTTTCACCTTCGGGTGCGACGGGTCCCTCGGGCTTCGCAAGGAGCTCCTACAGTCGTGCACCTAAACACATAACCATGTCCACCACAGTAGTTAAGCCCGAAATCATCGCCCAGTTCAAGACCCACGAGACCGATACCGGTTCGAGCGAAGTGCAGATCGCACTCCTCAGCGCCCGGATCAATCATCTCACGGAACACCTCCGCACCCACCGCAAGGACTTCCACTCGCGCCGCGGACTGCTCCAGATGGCCTCCCGCCGTCGCAAGCTGCTCGATTACCTCAAGAAACAAGATTTGTCCAAGTACACCGACATCCTGCAGAAGCTAAACCTTCGCAAATAGCGCTTTGTCGACAGGCGATCCGATCCGCGGGTCGCCTGTTGCCTTTATAGGCATCGAGAATCAGGCCGGGAAATTTCCGTTTGCCGCCACCGCGGTGACGCCAAACGGGAATCTCCGGGCCTGGACGATCGAAGAAAGCGGGATAAAGGACGTCCAGCGCCGCCGGCCGCGTGCCGTCGGTGACGCTGCCAATCCGAGGCACGATCCGAAAGTCAGTAACATGAAGCAGAAACATATCGTAGAGGTCCCCGGCCTGGGGATCGCGTTTTCCACGGGTTCGTATGGCAAGTTCGCCAATGGCGCCGTGATCGTAACCGTCGGCGAGACCAATGTCATGGTCACCGCCACCGTCGCCCAGACCATGAAGCCCGGGCAGGATTTCTTCCCGCTCACGGTAGACTACCGCGAGAAGTACGCCGCGGCCGGCCGGTTCCCCGGCGGCTATTTCAAGCGCGAGGGGCGCCCGTCCGAGAAGGAAATCCTCACGTCGCGCCTGTGCGACCGCCCGTGCCGTCCCCTCTTTCCCGAGGGTTTCCTCAATGAGGTCCAGATCATCGGCTCGCTCCTCTCCGCCGACCAGATCAACGAGGCCGACATCCCGATGGTGAACGGCGCCAGCGCCGCCCTCGCGATCTCCGACATCCCGTGGAACGGCCCGATCGCGGCCCTCCGCATCGCCCAGATCGACGGGCAGTTCGTCGCCAACCCGACGATCGAGCAGATGTTCTCGTCCTCGCTCGACCTGATCTACGTCGGCAACGAGAAGGACATGCTGATGATCGAGGGCTCGGCCGACCAGATGCCGGAAGAGCGCTTCGTCGAGGCGCTCGAGTTCGCCCACAAGGCGATCCAGCCGATCATCGCGTCGATCCGCCAGCTCGTCAGCCTGGCCGGCAAGCCGAAGGCGAAGTTCGCCCTCGTCGGCGCCACCCCGGAGGCGCGCGCCATCATCGAGCGCGTCGTCCCGGCCGACCGCATCTCGCAGGCCATCTTCGGCAAGGAGAAGGCCGAGCGGGGCGCCGCCATCAAGCTCCTCAAGGAGGAGGCCAAGGCGGCCCTCACCCAGGAGCTCGGCGAAGGCAAGTTCACCGATGTCGACCTCAACGTCGTGTTCGAGGACCTGCAGTACAAGGCCTACCGCCACACCGTCCTGACCCGCGGCGTCCGCGCCGACGGCCGCGACGCGAAGTCGGTCCGCCCGCTCTCCGCGGAGGTGGGCGTCCTTCCCCGCGTGCACGGCAGCGCCACGTTCCAGCGCGGCGACACCCAGAACATCGCCATCACCACCCTCGGGCCGACCAAGGAAGCCCAGGACATGGACGGCCTCACGGGCGGCGCCACGTCGAAGAGCTTCATCCTCCACTATAATTTCCCGCCGTTCTCGGTCGGTGAGACCGGCCGGACCACCGGCCCGGGCCGCCGCGAAATCGGCCACGGCGCCCTGGCCGAGCGCTCGCTCGTCCCGGTCCTGCCCCCGGAGGACGTCTTCCCCTACACCATCCGCGTCGTCTCCGAGATCATGGCCTCCAACGGCTCGACCTCGATGGCCTCGATCTGCGGCGGCTGCCTCGCCCTCATGGACGCCGGCGTGCCGATCATCGCCCCCGTGGCGGGCATTTCCTGCGGCCTCATGACCGAGAACGCGGAGGACGGCTCGATCAAGAAGTGGGTCACCATCACCGACATCCTCGGCGAGGAAGACCACTTCGGCGACATGGACTTCAAGGTCGCCGGCACCACCAAGGGCATCACGGGCTTCCAGCTCGACCTGAAGATCAACGGCCTCCCGCATGAGATCGCGAAGACCGCGATCTTCCAGACGCGCGACGCCCGCATCGAGATCCTCAAGGTCATGCTCGCCGCGCTCCCCGCGCCCCGCGCCGACCTCAGCAAGTATGCGCCGCGCATCCAGACGATCCAGATCGATCCCGAGAAGATCGGCCTGCTCATCGGGCCCGGCGGCAAGACCATCCGCCGCATCACCGAGACGACCGGCGCGCAGATCGACATCGCCGAGGACGACTCCGGCAAGGTCTTCATCTACTCGAACAATGGCGACGCCATGAACCGGGCCATCGCCGAAATCGACGGCCTCTGCGGCGCCGGGGCCGGTGGCGGCCGCGGCGGTGGCGGCGGCGCCCCCATCGAGGTGGGCAAGCTCTACAACGGCCGGGTCACGGGCGTTAAGGACTTCGGCGCGTTCGTCGAGTGCACCCCCGGCCAGGAAGGCCTGTGCCACATCTCCGAGCTCGCGGACTTCCGCGTCCGCCGCACCGAGGATGTCGTCAAGATGGGCGACACGATCTGGGTGAAGTGCATCGGCATCGACGAGCGCTCCGGCAAGGTCCGCCTCTCGCGCAAGGCCGCGATGAAGGAGATGGACGCGCAGAAGGCCGCGGAGCCGGCGGCGGCGCCGCAGGCATAACCGGCAACCGATTCAATGCAAAAGGCCGAGGCGCGATGCCTCGGCCTTTTTTGCATCAGCCCGCCCGCCTCGGTAGGGCGTCTGCTCGCGGACGCCGTTCCGCAGTTTCGCCCGTGGTGGGGCGTCCGCTCGCGGACGCCGTTCCGTGGATTCGCCCGTGGTAGGGCGTCCGCTCGCGGACGCCGTTCAACTCAGGGACGGCGTCCGCGAGCGGACGCCCTAACCGGGGATCTGGGGAAACCGGAAGATTTTCGAAGATTTTTGAAAGATCCCTCCCCGATTCCCCGTTACACCCCATGTGCACAACAAACTTTTTCCAAGCCGGGAAACTGAACTTCTGCTTAAGCGCCGGTTCTCCATCCCCGGGGAAAACTACTTCATTACTCTCGTCGAATGCCGGCGGCGTCCGGGGCTAACCAAACCGGGAGTCGCGGCGGCCATTCGACGCGAGCTCGACGGACTCCATGCGGCGGACGACCTTGGATTGATTGCGGCGGTTGGAATGCCTGACCACTACCACTTGCTCGGACGCTTGGGTTCTCGACTCACGATCTCTCAATGTATCGGCAAGCTGAAGGCGCGCACCAAGAGAGTCCTGCGCGAGCACGGTCTCGAGTGGCAGGAGAACTACTACGAGCACCTCATGCGACCAGACGACGACGTCGAGGGGGTCGCGCGTTACATGCTGCTAAATCCCTATCGCCGTGGGTTGATCGCGTTCGAAGCGCGATGGCCCGAATGGTGGCGCTGGGCTGGCCCGCGTTTCTATTTTGAGGACGCGATTGAGGAATTGGGACGAGTACCGTGCGAATGGCTCGGAGAAGATCCTCCGGCAGCGGTCCGACGGCGTCCGCAAGCGGACGCCCTACTGGGGCCCGACGCTCGACGGCGTCCGCAAGCGGACGCCCTACGGGGGCCCGACGCTCGACGGCGTCCGCGAGCGGACGCCCTACCGGGGCGCGACGCTCGACGGCGTCCGCGAGCGGACGCCCTACCGGGGCCTGACGCTCGACGGCGTCCGCGAGCGGACGCCCTACCGCGGATGCACGATTCGGCGTAGGGCGTCCGCTCGCGGACGCCGGCTTATCCTCCTGCACCCGAGCGGCGAACGCCCGCCGGTACGCGGCATGAGGTGAATGCGTTTGCTCTCTCTTACCCCTCGAGGGCATCCTTGCTTGTCTTACCCCCTTATGATTCGCCCCGCTCTGACGCTCACCCTGTTCGTCTTGGCTGCGAGCCATTTGTCTGCGGCGGCGGCGCGGCGGCCGAACATCCTGTTCATCCTCACCGACGACCAGCGGGCGGATGCGCTGGGGATCGCGGGCAACAAGTATCTCAAGACGCCGAACATGGACCGCATCGGGAAGGAGGGCGTCTATTTCCCGAACACCTTTTGCACCACCTCGCTCTGCTCCCCCAGCCGCGCGAGCATCCTGACGGGGGTTTACGCCCATACGCACGGCGTGCGGGACAATTTCACCGAGCTCCCCACGAGCATCCGCAGTTTCCCGATGGCGCTGCATGACGCCGGCTACGATACCGGCTACATCGGCAAGTGGCACATGGGGGAGGACAACGACGAGCCCCGCCCCGGGTTCGACTGGTTCGTGACCCACAAGGGCCAAGGCAAGTACGTCGACAATGAATTCAATTTCAACGGCCAGAAGCGCGAGCTGGTGAAGGGCTACTACACCACCGTGGTCACCGGCCTGGCGGAGGATTTCATCAACCGGCCCCACGGCGACAAGCCGTGGATGCTCATCCTGGGGCACAAGGCGGCGCACAGCTTCTACACCCCCGAGCCCAGGTATGAGCACGCGTTCGACAGCGTCCGCGTGCCCTACCCGGAATCCGCCTTCATGCTCGACGACAAGCCGACGTGGATCCAGGACCGGCTCAGCACCTGGCATGGGATCTACGGGCCGCTCTTCGAGTGGCGGAAGACTTTCCCGGACAGCAGCCCCGCCGCGGTGAAGGACTTCGAGGCGATGACCCACGCCTACTGGGCGACGCTGCTCTCGGTCGATGACAGCGTGGGCCGGCTCTACGCGCTTCTCCAGCAGCGCGGCGAACTCGACAACACCATCATCGTGTTCATGGGCGACAATGGACTCCTCAACGGCGAGGACGGGATGGTCGACAAGCGCACGATGCATGAGCCGAGCATCCGGATCCCGCTGCTGGTTCGGTATCCCGGGCTGACGCCGACCAACCAGCCCAAGGTCGTTTCGCAGCAGGTCCTGACCATCGACATGGCTCCCAGCCTGCTCGAGCTCTGCGGCGTCGCGCCGGCCAGGGAGACCCAAGGCCGCTCCTGGGTGCGGCTGGTGCAAAAGGGCGACCCCGCGTGGCGCACGTCCTGGTACTACGAGTACAACTACGAGAAGCAGTTTCCGTACACCCCGAACGTGCGGGGCATCCGCACCGACCAGTGGAAGTACATCCACTATCCACCCGGCGACGGCTCGCCCGACAAGCATATGGCGGAGCTGTACAACCTCGAGTTCGATCCCGAGGAGCGCCACAACCTGGTCGCCAACCCGAAATATGCGGGCGTCGTGAAATCGCTCCAGGTCGAGCTCACGCGGCTGATGCGCGCGACCGGCCTTACCGCCGCCAACGACAGGATGCCGCTCGACGAGGGCGTTAAGCAGGAATTGCCGGACGCGAAGATTCGATGAACTTCACGGACACGCCCCTGGGCCGCCCCGGGATACGCGGCTCCGTGCGGGCCGCGGCCGGCGGTTGGGACGTCGTGGCCGCCGGCAAGGACATCTGGATGGAGGCGGATGAGGGTCATTTCGCCCACGTCGCGCACGAGGGCGATTTCGATCTGCGCGCGCGGCTCGCATCGTTTGCGGCGAGCCACCTCTACGCCAAGGCCGGACTGATGGCCCGCGAATCGACGGCGGACGGCAGCCGGCACGTGTTCTTCCTGGCTTTCAAGGACAACGCCGCGCGAAACAACAACCACGGTGGGTTCGAGGGCCAGTTTCGTCCGAACACCGGCGGTCCGAGCTTCGGAGTTTATCCGCCGCAGCCCGATCCGGTTCCTCCGCGTTTTCCCGTGGAGTTTCCCAACGCCTGGCTGCGCCTGCTGAGGCGCAACGACGATTTCGAGATGCTTGTGTCGGGCAATGGGAGGAACTGGACGGCTTTTGGGCGCGCGACGGTCCCCCTTCCCTCCCGGGTGCTCGTGGGCTTGGCCGTGACCTCCCACGACCCAGCCGGCGTAGCGACCGCCGCGTTTCGGGATATCGAGCTAACAGATTATATTGGTCACAGGGGACACTGAGGCGCACGGAAGTCACAGAGGTCCTCGTCTTATTGTTCGGAACCCCAAACCACGATTTCCCTCCGTGACTTCCGTGCCCCTCCGTAGTCCCCCGTGACCCGTACCCCATGATTCCACGGGCTCTCCCCTTCGTCGTCCTCGCCGCCGCGCTCGCCGGGTGCGAATCGAGCGTGACCTACACCGCGGGAGACGGGCCAGCCCCGGCTGCGCCCGTGGGCTCCATGCTGGCGCGGCGGCTTACGGTGCAGTCGAGGCCAAGGGGCGCGATGATCTCGGTCAATGGGACTTCCGTAGGCGAAGCGCCGGTGCAGGTGGAGATCAAGATCGACGAGGCCGGCCGCCTGCTCGATTCGATCGACCTGGCCGCGGACTACGCGATCTCGAACCCGGTTCGCGGCGCGCTAAACGTCGTCACGATCACGCTGAAGCGCGGCGAGATCCCGCCGCGCGAGCTCCTGCTCGCCCGCGCGGCCGACGGCGGCATCCAGCGCACGGGGACCGTTCCGCCCTAGCAAGTCGCAATGGTACTCGTACTCGTTCCCGTCCTCGATTTCGGGTCGTGGTACGATTTCGTCGAATGTAGGGTTGCCGCTCGCCGGCAACCTCGCGCGCCCGAGACAGGCTGCCGACAAGCGGCAGCCCTACAAATGGGGTCGGCCGGGTGGTTCGAGTACGCGTACGCTAAGGCGTGCGATTTCTTAGCGGCTACCGTTGGATCAGCGCCACAGCGCCGTGCTTGTTCACCACGGCGATGTCCGGCTTGCGGTCGCCATTGAGGTCGGCGATCGCGAACTGCGTGCCGACGCCGGAGTTGCTGTCGACCAGGACCGGGGTGTAGGTCGCGTTTTTCGCGGAGTCACGCGCCAGGCGGAAATAATAAAGCACCGGCGTGCCGAGCGGATCGGCGTCACCGGCGGAACCGTGAGCGAGGTAGCGCTTGCCGGTGACGATATCCTTAAGGCCGTCGCCGTCCATGTCCTCGAGCAGGACTGCATGCGGCTGCGAGAACTGCACTCCCCCGATCTTCTCATCCGCGACGGCACCCAGCACCTTGTGCTCGATCCACGTCGACTCGCCGGTGCTCGCGCCCAGGCCCCCGGCCGGCGACGGCCGCTGCTCGAACCAGCTCAGGCCATAGGCATGCGCGCTCATGCTGGTGATCACGTCGTTGGCGCCGTCGCCGTTGACGTCGTAAACGTACATCTGGGCGCCGCCTTGCGTGCCAAATGCCTGCGCATGGAATTTCCAGGCCGGGCTTTCCGTCGGCGGAGAACTACCGGCGACCGGCCGCGGTTGCTCCCACCACCCCTGGCGCTCCAGGTAGTCGAGCCGCCCGTCGCCATTGACGTCGCCCACGCCCACGCCGTGCGTATACCGACCGTGACCCGGGCCCGACACCGGATGAAAGGCCCATTCCTTCGTGGGATTCGCCGGATCGAAGGCAAAGTACCCGAGCCGGCCGCCGGTCGCGCCAATGACGTCAGGCCGGCCGTCGCCGTCGATGTCCTCAAAACCGGGTGATTCCGTATCGAGCACGGGAATCGCCACGTGCGCCGGCCAGGGAGCGCCGGGAGCGTTATCGAAGCCCACGACTTCGTTCGTCCCGCGCTGGGCGTTAAACTGGTATCGCGGCGTTATGTCCTTGCCGCCCGGGTTCTCGAACCACGTTGCGTCCTCGCCCGGCGTGCTCACGACGAGGATGTCGATCCAGCCGTCCTTGTTGAAGTCGTAAGCGAACGTCAGAAAATCGTCCGAATAGTTCTCCGGATCGTACGCTCGCTTGGCCCCGGTAAAGGTGTGATTGGAGGCCGACCGGGGGTCCCGGTAGCGGTGCGCGACCTTGAAGTCCGGTCCCTCAAACCACTCGTATCCCGCAACGAGGTCGGGCTTCCCGTCCTGGTTGAAGTCCGCGACGGCCACACCCTCGGCGACAAAGCGGTTGTGGATATCGATGCGGGTAAAGGATGACGGGGCGGAGGCGCCGTACGCGGCCGCGGTCACGGCCAGGACGGAAAAGGCGATCTGGCCAATGTTGGAGCTCATGTCGCGATCGTAGTGATCGGGACGGCGTCCGCAAGCGGACGCCCTACCGAATATCTCGCGATCGTAGTAATCGGGGGCGGTGTCCGCAAGCGGACGACCTACCGAACATCTCGCGATCGTAGTGATCGGGGGCGGCGTCCGCAAGCGGACGCATTAAGTAGGGCGTCCGCTTGCGGACGCCGTTCCTACTCGTGGCGCAGGGCGTCGATCGGATCCATCTGGGAGGCGCGCTGGGCGGGGTAGAAGCCGAAGAAGATGCCGATGCCGGCCGCGAAGGCCACGGCGCCGGCGATGGAGCTGCCGGTCACGATGACGGGCCAGTTCTTGGCCTCGCCAAGCAGATGGGAGCCGCCGACCCCGAGGAGGATGCCGATCGCGCCGCCGGCCAGGCTGACGATGACCGCCTCGGCGAGGAACTGGAGCCGGATGTCGCGGCCGTGCGCGCCGACGGCGAGCCGGATGCCGATCTCGTGCGTGCGCTCCGTCACGCTCACGAGCATAATGTTCATGATCCCGATGCCGCCGACGAGCAGTGAGATTCCGGCCACGGAAGCGAGGAACGCCGTCATCGTGTCCGTCACCGCCGTGGCCCGCGCGGTGATCTCCGCCTGGTCGGCGATCCGGAAATCGGCCTCGCCGTAGACCTTGTGGCGATCGGCCAGGAGGTCGTTGATCTCGGCCTGCACCTTGGGCGACTGGTCGATGTCCGCGACCTGCAGGACGATCGACTGGACACTCCGCCGGCGCGAGACGCGCTTCATGTGCGTCGTGTACGGGATGATCACGACGTCGTCCTGGTCTTGGTTGGCAATGCTCATTCCCTTCGGGGCGAGCACGCCGATGATCGTGAAGGAGGCCCGCCCGATGCGGAGATTGCGGCGGATCGGGGAGGTGTCGCCGAACAGATTGGTCGCCACGGTCTGCCCGATGAGCGCCACCGGCCGGTAGCCGCGGACGTCGTCCTCGCTGAACATCTCCCCGCTGGCGACGCGCCAGTTGCGCAGGAGCCCGTAGTCGGTGGAGCCGCCGATGATCATGGTGTTCCAGTTCAGGCCGTTGCCCACGACCTGCGAACGCACCTGCACCTCGGGGCTGATGGCGGTCACCGGCGGCAGGTCCCGGCGGATCGCCGCCGCGTCCTCCGGCATGAGCGTGAGGGCGGCCCCGCTGCCGCCGCTGACGGCCCCGTCGCGCGCCGCGCCCGGGAACACGAAGATCAGGTTCTGGCCCAGGCTCGCGATCTGCGCGGCGATGGTGCCACGCGCCCCGGCGCCGACCGCCGAGAGGGCGATCACGGAGCCAACGCCGATGACGATCCCGATGGCGGTCAGCGCCGACCGCATCGGGTGGCGTCCGATGGCGCGGAGGGAGGAGCGCAGGAGGGAGGTGGTGGTCATCATGCGGGTTCATGATGGCACCAGGAAAAAGGCCGCGCGAATGGCGCGGCCTGACAAAAACGTTAGGTAGGGCGCCCGCTTGCGGACGCCGAATTGTTGACGGCGTCCGCAAGCGGACGCCCTACCTTGCTACTTCCCGATCAAGTCGTCGATCGGGTCGCTCTCCACGTTCACGTCGGCGAAGAGCCAGGACGAGAGGTAGCGCTCGGCGCTGGAAGGGATTACGGCGACGATCATCTTGCCCTTGTTCTCCGGGCGCTTGGAGACCTGGATCGCGGCCCAGACGGCGGCGCCCGAGGAGATGCCGATCGGGATGCCGTCGAGCTTGGCCACCTGCTTGCTCAGCGGGGCGGCGTCCTCCTCCTTCACGGTCATGACTTCGTCATAAGCCTTGGTGTTGAGGATGGCCGGGATAAAGCCCGCGCCGAGGCCCTGCAGCTTGTGCGGGCCGGGCTGGCCGCCGGACAGGACCGGCGAGCTGGCGGGTTCCAGGGCGATGATCTTGAGGGATGGTTTCCGGGGCTTCAGGACTTCGCTGACGCCGGTGACCGTGCCGCCCGTGCCGACGCCGGAGATGATGATGTCCACCTTGCCGTCGGTGTCCTTCCAGATCTCCTCGGCCGTGGTCTTGCGGTGGATCTCCGGGTTCGCCGGGTTGGCGAACTGCTGGAGAATCACGCTGTTCTTGATTTGCTTCTGCAGCTCCTCGGCCTTGGCGATGGCGCCCTTCATGCCCTTGGGCCCCTCGGTGAGGACGAGCCGCGCGCCCAGGACCTTCAGGATCCGGCGGCGCTCCATGGTCATCGTCTCGGGCATCGTGAGGATCAGCTTGAGCCCCTTGGCCGCGGCCACGAACGCGAGCGCGATGCCGGTGTTGCCGCTCGTGGGCTCGATCAGGACGGTGTCCTTGTTGATCTTCCCGCTCTTCAGGGCGTCATCGATCATCGAGAAGCCGATGCGGTCCTTGACGCTCGAGAGCGGATTGAAGAACTCGAGTTTCAGGAGGATGTCCGCCTGGGCGCCATGCGCCGCCGCCGTGCGATTCAGCCGAACCAGCGGCGTGTTACCGATCGTTTCCGTGATGTCGTTGTATATGCGGGCCATAAATCTTTGGGCTTAGAGCTAAGAGCTGGGAGTCGAGAGCCGAACCATGAAACTCATTGGGCATTGGACATTGGTCATTGGACATTCCCGCGCCTAGGCGCGGGCCGTGCCCCAGCGGCGGTGAAGGAAGCGTTCCCAGGGGGAGAAGAATATCTTGTCGGCGAGGAGGCCGATGACAACCAGAACAATCATCACACCGATCACCTGTTCCATGGCATTCAGTTCGCGGCCATAGTGGAGGAGGAGGCCCAGGCCTGACCCGCTCATAATCGTGACATATATTTCAGCCGCCATGAGCGAGCGCCAGGCGAACGCCCAGCCCTGCTTCATGCCGCTGACCACGAACGGGAGCGCCGCCGGGAGCATCACGCTGAACCAGGTATGGAATCCCCGGGAGCCCATGGTGCGGGCGGCGCGCGCATAGATGGGCGGGATATTCCGGACGCCGTTGTCGGTGGCGATGATTACGGACCAGAGCGTGCCCATGACCACGACGAAGAACATCGCCTTCTCCGTCTGGCCGAACCAGAGCAGCGCCAGCGGCACCCAGCACACGCTCGGCAGGGTTTGCAGGCCGAGGGCGATCATGCCGAGCGAGTCGGCGACGATCTTGAAGCGGGCGGTAAGGAGACCCAGGGGCAGCCCGATCACGAGCCCGAAGACGTAGCCGGTGAGCAGGCGGCGCATCGTCACCGCGATCGCGCCGACCATCGTCCCGTCGCGCATCGCTTCCCACAGGTAGCGGCCGACGGCAAACGGCGATGGCATCAACACGGGATTCCAGAGCTTCGCGCTATACGCTGCCTGCCAGGCGGCGATCAGGACGACAAAGACGATGAGGGTATAACAGGCGCGTCTCATTCGGCAGCCACTTCCTTTTGCGCCTCGACGGCGACGTTCTTGAGCGCGGCGGTGATCCGCGTGGAAAACCGCGCGAGCTCGACGCTGTTGATGTCGCGGGGGCGCGGCAGGTCGATCTTGAACTCCTCCCGGATCTTCCCGGGATGCGGGGAAAAGAGGAGGACGCGGTCGCCCAGGCAGGCGGCCTCGCGGACGTTGTGCGTCACGAAGACGATCGTCTTTTTCCTCTGCTGCCAGATCTGCTGCAGGTCGCCGTAAAGCTGCTCGCGGGTGAGCGCGTCGAGCGCGGCAAACGGCTCGTCCATCAGCAGCACCCGCGGGTTCGGCGCCAGGGCGCGCGCGAGCGCGACGCGCTGCTTCATTCCGCCGGAAAGCTCGTGCAGGTAGGCGTGGTGGAATTTTTCCAGGCCGACGAGGCGGAGGTACGACTCGGCGAACTTCTTTCGCTCCTCGTTGGTCAGCCCGGGCTTGAGCTTAAGGCCGAAGAGGACGTTGTTCAGCGTGTTCAGCCAGGGAAACAAGGCCGGCTCCTGGAACATGACCATGCGGTCGCGGCCGGGCGAGGTGACGGCGTTGCCGTCAGCCAGCACCTGGCCGGAGTCGGCCTGCTCCAGCCCCGCGATGATATTCAGCAGCGTCGACTTCCCGCAACCGCTCGGCCCCACGAGGCACACGAATTCGCCCTCCCCTACTTCCAGGGAGACATCCTCCAGCGCCTGCACCGTGGAGCCGGCGGTTAGGAACCGCTTGCTCACGTGCTGGACGGAGAGCTTGGAGGCGCCGAAGGGCGTGCCGGTGAGGCCAGGGTTGGAATTGGTCATGGTTTCCGGCTGAAGAGCCGCTGGAGGGGTATGGCGTCGCGGAGGAAACCGACGTCCTGCGCCTCAGTCACGAGTTTTTCGAACTGGGCCTGCGAAAGCTCGTCCGTGAACTTCAGCCGCTTCCAGGCGCTGGCGACCACGGCCGCCGGGAATTCGCGCTTGGTCTCGGCCGTCAGGCCGGCCCGGAGGAGGTCGCGGGCCTCGTCGCCGTGGCTGTTGATCCAGGCGGTGAGCTCGCCGTGGGCGGCCCGGAACTTGTCGACCAGCTCAGGGCGGGTCTTCAGGAATTTGACGCTGGAGACGAGGACCGTCGTGACGGCATCGGATTGCTCGACGAGCACCTTTCCGCCGGCCTCGGCCTCGAGGCGGGAGACCCACGGCTCAACGGTCCAGACGGCGTCGAGCTTGTTCGTCTGGAAGAGCGGCAGCTGGTCGGCGTTCTGGGTCGGGACCACATAAACGTCGCCGCCGGTGAGCGTGACCTTGTAACCGGCCTTCTTCAGCCAGAAGCGCGCGGCCACGTCCTGGGTGTTGCCGAGCTGGGGCGTGGCGACGCGCTTGCCCCGGAAATCCGACGCCTGCTTCAGCGGTCCGTTCGCCTTGACGACGAGCGCGGCGCCGCCGAGGGCGGCGCCGGACAGGACGCGGATCTCGTCGCCCTGCGACCGGATGTAGGCATTGAGCGCCGGATTCGGCCCGACGTAGGTCAGGTCAATCGACCCGGCCAGCATGGCCTCCATCGCGCTCGGCCCCGCGTTGAACGGAAACCACTGGATGGTCACATCCGAGCCGAGGCGTTGCTCAAACCAACCCTTCTTTTCCCGGGTGGTCTCCGCGCCGATCACGCCCTGGGCGTGGGTGACGTTGGGAAAGTACCCGACGCGGAGCGTGACCTTTTCCGCCGCGGATGCGACGGACACCGCGAGGGACAGGGCGAGGAGACTGAAGAAGGTTTTCATGGGAAAGGGTTTTCAACCGCGAAACACGCAAGCGATGTAGGGTTGCCGCTCGCCGGCAACCTCCACCACGATGGGCGAGGCTGCCGCAAGCGGCAGCCCTACCGGCGGAGTCGAAGTGTCTGGATCCATCTGGAGTTTAAATTCCTTGTTATACTTAGAACGCGACTTGGAGCCGCGTTATGACCGCTTGCTCATCCTGCCGCAGGATGGGGTTCGTCGAGATGGCGGGCGCGGCGGGGTTGAAGCCGAAGTGGGTATGGTAGTAGTCGAAACTGGCCCGGACGGTCTTGCTGAGATACCAGTTCGCGCCGACACCGAAGGCGGAAGCCTCGCTGGCGCTCGAGGCGGCGGAGGCCAGCACGGGGAAAGCATCGTCATCCACCTTGAGATTCGAGTAGCGGCCCACGATCTCGAACGCGCCCCACGTCCCGGCGGCGGGATCGAAATTCGTGGTGGGCTGCACCCCGTTGAAGGCGGAATTCTCCCCGGTAAGGACGTAGCCGGCGCCAAGCTGCCAGGCGCGATTCTGCACCGCGGTCTTCACGCCGGTGGCCGAGGGACGCAGGTTTGCCGTCGAGATCACGTATTCGCCGACGAATCCAAGCGGGCCCTTCCGGTATTCCGCCTGGGGTGCCACGCGCCATGACTGACTGTCAGCGATCGTCGTCGCCGCGTAGCTGAAGAATGTCTGCTGGCCATCGGTTCGGTAGCCGCCGGTGCGCCCAGCCGCCGTCTTCTGGCGCCCGATGCTGCCGCCCACGCCAAACGAGAGTCCGGCCACGGGAGTGAAGTACACGCGGCCGGCGAAATCCTTCTCGTTGTCGAAGTCGGCATTCGTCGTGCTCGCGGCATCGGCCACGCCACCGAACACCCCGACCGCGTAAGTGAGCTTCCCGCTGGCGAGGTCGCCGCCGAGCTGGAACCCGAGGTCGCGGTTGGGCACGAGATTCGTCGCGATCGAGCGCTCGTTGAAGAAGGTCCAGGAATCCGCCTGGAGCAGCTCCAGTCCCACCGGGACCTTCATCTTGCCGGCCTTGAATTGGACGCTCGGGCTCAGGGTAATTCCAAGGTTCGCGTCGAGGATGATAGGCGTCGCGACTCCCGCCGCGCTGCCGCCGCCGAACTCGGACACGAGCTGGAAGGAGTAGTTCTTGGCGAAAACGCCCTCGGCGTTGACCCGCGCGCGGCGGAGGACAAACGCGTTGTTCACGAGGCCGTTGCCGTCGTCGTTGAAGAACAGCCGCGAATCGAGCTGCACGAGGCCGCGTAACTTCAGCGAGTTGGCCCCGTCCGCCGAGGCCAACGTGAACCCGCGATCATTGGCATTGACGCGCCCCGGCGCATTCGCCGCCGGTTTGCCGCCCGTCGGTAGGGCGTCCGCTTGCGGACCGCCGTTCGCGCCGCCTCCTTGGCTCCTCGCCTCGAGCGCAGCCAATCTCTGGGAGATGTCCGCCAGTTGCGCCCGCAGCTGGGCGATCTCAGCCGCCCGGTCAGCCGTAGGCCCAGTGGAGGCTGACGCATCCGCGGCGCCGGCAATATGCGCCAGCGCCAGCGCGAGAAGCGCCAACGCGGGAAAAGCAAAGCTGCGTTTCATGGATTTCAATGGCTAGATGGTGTAATCGCCAAGCAGCTGGTGGAGGACGCCCTCGGTGTCGCTCAGGCTCGGACGCTGGCCCCGCCGCGGAGCCGGGTCGCTGGCGCTCCCCGCTGCACGCCGTAGCGGGGAGCGCCAGCGACCCGTCTTCGGTTTCGCCGCAACGGCCGCGAACGGATGCGGGATATTGTCGCGGCGCAGCTTGCGCAGCGTCACTTCGACCACGTTGGCGAGCGTGTACCGGTCGAGGATGCCCGCGATGGCATTGCGCACATCGAGCATGAGCATCCGCAGGCCGCAGTGGGTCTCATCTGGGCACGTGCATTTCTCGTATGCGGTCTGGCTCACGCACCCGATTGGCGCGAGCGGGCCGTCGATCAGCCGCACCACCTCGCCGATCGTGATCCTCGCGGCCGGCTTCGCCAGCCGGTAGCCCCCGAACTTCCCGCGCTGGCTCTCGACCAATCCCGCGTCCTTCAAATCCTGCATGATCTGCTCGAGGAACTTCACCGGCAGTTGTTCGCTCTCGGCGAGCTCGGAAACCTGCACGAGGGGACGCTTTATCTCAGCCGCCACGCCGAGATTGATAAGCGTGCGGAGGGCGTATTCACCTCGTTTGGAGAGCTTCATTGGAGAGGAATCTAATGTAGATTACTCTGGTAGGGATTAACGCAAGCAGAAATCTCCGTATGACAAGGTTTAGGGGATTTTCTGATGGCGTTTAATGGGTCGAGACGAGATCACGGGCCGTCGATGCGACCGTCTGTTCGCATATGCCGCCTACCTCGCGATCCTCGAGGAAGGAACTGGACCGACCGGAAGACGTCAGGGCAGGATTCTTTTTCGGGCCGATCAAACCTGATTGCTTACCGGGAGGCGTCCCGTCGCTGGATTTCGTCCTCGACGGCGTCGCCCGCCTTGACGGCGGCATCCTTGACCCGAATCGGGTCATAACCCAACCGCTTGGCGTATTGCGCGGCGTTACTCGCAGCAATCGCCGCCGGCCGGTTTACCCAGCGCCCAAGCTCCGTGGTCTCATCGTAGACGAAATAGCCGCGCTTGCCTTGGGCAACGACGCGAATGGTGCAGACCAGGCAGCCGAGCACCATGCCGACGGTAACAAGCCGATGCATAACACATCGGATAAACATCCAATTCCGTTCCCAATCAAGCATTGCCCGCGCAAATCCCCCCGAGGAACGGGCTGGCCCGGGCGTCTTGCACCCGTCATTGTTCCCAACTCCTCCCGCCCATGAGATTCGCGCTCCTGCTTTCGTTCATCCTGACGGCCGCGCTTCGGGCTGTCGCCGCCGAATCCGCGCCGGCACCGATGACCAAGATGCCACTGACAGGCTTCACCTCCCTCTTCAACGGGAGGGACATGTCCGGCTGGCATTGGAGTCGAACCGTGCGACATGGGACGGTGGGCGGATTCCGGGTCGAGGGCGGCGCGATGGCGCTGTTCCAGAATCCCTATGGCCAGGGCGGATTGTTGATGACCAACAAGCGGTACAAGAACTTCGAGTTCTACGTCGAGACCGACATCCAGCCGGGTTTCAACAGCGGGATCTTCCTCCGGTCCTCGGAGAGCGGCTACGCATACCAGATCGAGCTCACGGGCGGGCAGTCGACCACGGACCTGATGGTCGAGTCGCTCAAGCCGCTCAGCGCCGCGGGCCGGACCACGCGTTTCGCGGAGCTCTGGAATCCCAACGGCTGGAACTCCATCCGGGTCCGCATGGAAGGGGACGACCCGCAGATCACCTGCTGGCTCAACGACACCGAGCTTTGGTCCGTCAAGGTCAACAACGCCCAGATCGCGGGAGAGACTGACGGATTCATCGGGCTGCAGCTCCACTGGACCTTCCCGACGAGCCCGACCGGCGGCACGATGGGGCTGACCAGCTGGAGGCCCGACGGCGTCCTACGCTTCCGGAACCCTTACATCAAGGAGCTCTGACATGAAGGTCGCATTCCCCCTCATCTTCATCGCCGCGGTGCTGGCCGGGCGCGCGGCGGAGCCGGCCAAGACAATGACCAACAGCGTCGGCATGGAGTTCTCGCTGATCCCTGCGGGCAGTTTCACCTACGGCCAGTATCTCGCCCCTTTTCCCGCCGGCAGCGCGGCCGCCAGCGGCATGACGGCGGCGCAGCAGGCTGCGGTCACGCGAATGAACGAGGAACTCGCCGCCCTCGAGCCGGCCGTCGCCGCCGCCCGCAATGCGCTGATCGGCGCGTCGCTCGACGGCACGCCGCGCGCGCAGCTCACCGCCCAGGCCAAGGCGCTGGCGGATGCCGAAGCCGCGTTGGCCAACGCGCGCGGCGAGGCTTTTTCCGCGCTTCAGAAATCCGCCAACCGCCTGGGCGCAACTGCGAAGGCAAATCTCATCCAGCAGGCAATGGCCCCTGCGGGGCGCGGCGGCGCTGCCGGCGGTCGCGGCGGCGGCAATCCGGCCGACATTGCGAACGCCGAGCAGCTCATCCAGGCCGAGCGGGCCCGATACCCCGGATTCACGGTCAACATCCCAAGGACTTTCTATCTTGGGACCTACGAGGTCACCCAGGAACAGTGGCAGAAGGTGATGGGCAGCAACCCCTCGACCTTCCAGGAAGGCAAGTTTGGCGTCACCGAGGGCGCGAAGCATCCGGTCGACAGCGTCACGTGGGAGGATGCCCAGGCGTTCATCAAGAAGTTAAACGCGCTCGAGAACACCACGGTCTATCGACTCCCCACGGAGTTCGAATGGGAGTACGCCGGCAAGGCCGGGGCCGCCGACGACCCCTCCTGGAACGACATCCGTGCCGGCGCCGTTCTCGCCAACACGCGCGGCGCGACCACGGTGACGGTCGGAACCAAGGCGCCAAACCCGTGGGGCCTGTACGACATGCTCGGCAACGTCTGGGAATGGGTGGAGGACTTCTACAACGAGAAGCAGTACAACGATCCCACTCCCCCCGCCCGCGGCACTGTCCACGTCCTCAAGGGCGGCGGCTTCCTCGGCGACGTGAAGAACGTCGTCTACTCCACCCACGCCGGCGGCCCCGCCGACAAATGGGAGGTGGGCTTCCGGGTCCTGCGCGAGGTTCGCTAAGGGGCCAGGCCTGGATCGACTGGCGACGACCCCGCATTGGCGGCGCAAAGGCGCGGAGAATGCGGGGCGTCGCGGATCGACCGTCTACCCGGTCCCGGCCGGCTCGACGGAAAATGCGTGGGAAAGGGCGGCGGAAAGCTGGTCCCGCGTGAACGGCTTGCTGAGCACATCGGCGGCGCCAGCCGCCAGGGCGTACTCGAGGCGTCGACGGTCGGAACCGGTCATGGCAATCACGGGCAGGCCGGGGAACTGCTGCTTCAGGATCCTGATCGTCTCGAGCCCGCCGTAGGGCATGACCATGTCGAGCAGCACCGCCTCGGGCGGACTGGTGCGGCAGAAGCGCGCGCCTTCGAACCCGTCGCCCGCGATCGCGACCACGTGGCCGAGCGATTCCACGAGCTTCGCCAGCGCGGACCGAAACACATCGTCGTCGTCGATGATGAGGATGCCGGGCATGGGCACAGGCTAGCAGAACTCCTCGATCCCCGCCGCGCATTCCTTGGCAGGATATGGGCGGTTCTTGCGGCCAGGTTGCCGGCAAGCGGCAACCCTACAGTGGAGTACTGTAGGGCGGCTGCTCGCCGGCCGCCTGCTGAGCCACCGGGGTCAAGAAGCGCAGCTTTGTTGACAATAAGCGCGCAGACGCCCGCTGCAGGAACGAGTAGGTTTTGCATCATGAAAAGAGCCAGACGTCCGGCCAGGAAGTCGTCGGGAAAGTGGGATTCCCAATACCGGGCCCTCACGGCAATCCGCATCCAGCTACTCGCCCAGGAGGCGGAGCGCAGCGGTCAGTTCCGGACGGGAAGCCGAACCCCGGATCCGGGCGATGTCGCGGAAAACGCCGAGGAAAACGCCGACCTGCTGGCGGCGATCCGGCACGAGGAGGCGGAGCTCACGGAGATCGACGCCGCGCTCGGCCGCATCCGGGACGGCACTTACGGGCGGTGCGAGGCGACGGGCCGGCGGATTCCCCTGCGGAGGCTGCGCGCGGTCCCATGGACGCGCTTCACACAGCAGGCCGCGGCGCAGCGGGAGAAACTCGCGGAGGCGGCAAGATGACCGCTGCCGACTCCCCCCGTGTCGTGTTCTCGGCCGACGGTTTCACGGCCCGCCCCGATATCGTCGCCGATGCCGAGGCGAGGGCGGTTGCCCTCCATCGCCACGGTTTCCTGCGCATGGGCACGGTGCGCGTGCGGATCAGCCGCGAGTCGCCCCATATCGGCCCGGCGCATTTCCTCGCCACGGTGATCGCGCATGGGATCACGGGCGAATGCGTCGCCCACGGTTCGGCGACCGAGCCGATTCCCGCGATCGACGAGGCTTTCCGCAAGCTCGAGCGCGCTCTCGCCGCGGCCCACGACAAGACCATCGGCATGCATCACCATCCGGGATCGAGAAGGAGTCCAAAGCCGTAGGATTGGCGGCAGGGGTTGGCTGTAGGGTTGCCGCTTGCGGCAACCTGACGAGGCGGCCGGCGAGCGGCCGCCCTACGGGGGCCCCGACGACTCGACCCACCTCACCGCATGGCGGATGAGCGAGGTGACGTCATCCAGCCCGAGCTTGTCCTTGATGTTCGAGCGGTGGACGTCGACCGTCTTGCTGCTCAAGTGCAGCTGCGCGGCGATCTCGCGCGTGCTCAGGCCCCGGCCGATGAGCTGAAAGACCTCGAACTCGCGGTCGGTGAGCTGCTGGATGGGTGAATCGGATCCGCGCGGGCGCCGGGCGGACATCGACTCCAGGATGCGCGCGGACATGCGCGGGCTGACGTAGATTTCGCCGCCGAGGATCTTCCGGATGGCGGCCAGGAGCGCCTCACCGCCGGCTTCCTTCATGATGTAGCCGCGGGCGCCTGCCCGGAGCGCCCGCTCGGCGTAGACCACCTCGTCGTGCATCGAAATCACCAGGATCGGCAGCTTGGGCGCGAGGGCGAGCAGGTCCTTGACGAACTCAAGTCCCGCCCGACCCGGCATCGTCAGGTCGCTCAGCACGATATCGGGCCGACATTCGCCGAAAGCCTTTAAGGCTTCCGCTGGGGAGCCGGCCTCGCCGCAAACGCAGAGGTCGGGCTGCTGCCCGAGCAACTGGCCCAGGCCGGCGCGCATGAAGGGATGATCGTCGATCAGGAGCACGCGGGAGCGCGGCGGGCCGCTCTTCGCCTTTGCCTCGGCCGCGGTCATCGGCGGACCGGCAGCCGGCAGGCAATGACCACGCCCTCGCCGCGTTTCGAGGAAATCGTGAGGTCGCCGCCAATGAGCTTGGCCCGATGCTGCATCACGCCGAAGCCGATTCCGTCCGCGGGGCGGTTCTTGCCGGTGCCGAGTCCTTTCCCATCGTCCGCCACCTCGAGCGTGATCGCATCGGGTTCGCGGGTCAGCGCCACCCGGATGGTGCGGGCGCGGGCATGCTTCACCGCGTTGTTCACGGCTTCCTGGGCGATGCGATAGAGGTGACCGGCCACGGCGGGGTCATCCACCATGACGGGGCCGGGGCAGTCGAAGACACATTTTGAGCCGCCCAGGGCGTTGGTCCGCGCCGCGAGCTCGGCGAGCCCGTTTTGCAGCGAATCCGGCTCGGCCCCGACCGGCACCAAGCCGCGGGACAGGAAGCGGGTCTGCGCGATCGCATCGCGCAGCATGCGGGCAACCTCGCCCAGCTTCGTGGCCAGCTTTGAATCCGGGGGCACTTCCGACTTGAGCGAGGCGCACATCAGCTCGATCGCCGTCAGTTGCTGGCCCAGGCCGTCGTGGAGGTCGGCGCCGATCATGTGCCGTTCGCGCTGACCGGCGGCGTCGATCTCGCCTTCCAGCCGCTTCTGCTCGGCCTGGGCGGAAGCGAGCGCCTTGTCCTGCGCGACGGTGGCGAGCGCACGCCGCACGACGGTCGGCAGGAGGTCGACCATGCCCGAATCCTTCATCACGTAGTCGAGCGCCCCGTGCTTCATGACCTCGACCGCAACCTTTTCGTCGCCCTGGCCCGTGACGACGATAAACGGGACATCAGGATAATGGAGACGCAGCGATTTCACCATCTCGGTGCCCCCGCCGTCCCGCAGCTTCAGGTCCAGGATCATCAGTTCCGGCGTAGCCCGCTCCAGCCAGGTCCGCGCGCCTCGCAGCGAGGGCTCGGTCGCCACCGCGAAGCCGTCAGCCCGCAGCGCCGCGCTCATCAGGACGAGCAGACCCTCGTCGTCGTCGACGACCAGCACGAGGGGCTGCCGGGGAGCGGATGAGGCCGATGGCATCAGGACGGGGGAAACGACGGCACGTGCAGGAGAGGTACAAAAAGGCCGATCCGGCGCATGGCCTCGGCGAACTTGTCGTAATCCACCGGCTTCTGGATATACCCGCTGCACCCGAGCGCGTGGCAGCGCTCCACCTCCCGGTTATCGTCGGTGGTCGTCACCATGAGGATGGGGAGCTTCTTGAGCTCGGGATCCGCCTTCAGGCGGCGGAGCACTTCCACGCCGTCCACCTTGGGCATCCGGATGTCGAGCAGGACGACATAGCTCTCGGCTGTCGGCCGCCGGGCAAAGAAGAAATCGAGGGCGGCCTGGCCGTCGCAAAAATGGCGGATCGGGTTCTGGACGCCGGCGGCGGTGAGGCTGTTCTGGATGAGGATGGCGTGGCCCTCGTCGTCCTCGACGATCACGATGGTGGTGGGTTTGGTCATGGGGTTGCTTCCGGGCCGGCGGCGGGCAGGGAGACAAAAAACACCGCGCCCGCGTCGGGATGGCTTTCCACCCAGATCCGGCCCTTCTGGCGCTCGAGGACGCGCTGGGCGATCGTCAACCCCAAGCCTTCGCCCGGGGTGGATTCCGGATTCAGGCGATGGAAAATCTCGAACACCTTGGCCTGGTGCTCCGCGGCGATGCCGATGCCGTTGTCCGCCACCCGGTAGTTCGCCTGCCCGGCCTCGACTTTTCCCGTGATCTGCACGCGCAGCGGCCGGGCCGGCGAGCGGTACTTCAGGGCGTTGTCGAGCAGGTTGGAGAAGACCTGCCCGACCTGGACGCTGTCGCCGAGGCAGGCGGGAAGGGAGTCCACTTCGACTTCCGCGCCGGCCTCGTTGAGCTGGAATTTCATCGAGGCGACGATGCCCGCCACGAGGGCCCCGACGTCGAGCGGCTGGATGTTGAGGGCGACGCGCCCGAGCCGCGAGTAGCGCAGCAGCCCCGCGAGGAGGGTTTCCATCTTGACCACGCCGGCGCTGATGAAGCGCAGCGCCTGGGGAATCAGGACATCCACCGCCTGCCGGACCTCGCCCGCCTGGGCCTGGTCGGCCGGCAGAGCCGTCTGGATCGTCGCGCACGCCCGCTGCAGCTGCTTGGCAAAGCCCTGCACATTCACCAGCGGCGAACGGAGATCGTGGGAGACGGTGTAGACGATCGCCTCGAGCTCCTTGTTCTTTTCGGCGAGCTCGGCGGCGAACTGCTGCAGCTTGGCCTCGTCGGCCTTGCGCCGGGTGATGTCGGTCCGGATCGCGACATACTGGACCGGTTTGCCGGCATCGTTGACGAAGGGATAGATCGTCGTGTCGACCCAGTAATAGGTGCCATCCTTGGCCCGGTTGCGGATCTCCCCGCGCCAGACCTGCCCGCGGCCGATCGTGCCCCACAGCTGGCGAAAGAAGTCCCGGCCGTGGTAGCGGGAGTTGATGATCCGGTGATCCTGGCCGAGCAGTTCCTCCCGCGAGTACTTGGAGATCGCGCAGAACTTGTCATTGACGTAGGTGATCTTCCCGGCCGCGTCGGTAATCGCCACGATCGAATGTTCGTCCAGGGCGGCCTTGAGGTCGCGCAGTTCCTTGACGGTCGCGGACAGGTCCTGCTGGAGCTGTTGCCGCTCGGCGAGTTCGCTGGCCATCTTCTTGGTTTCTTCGGAAGGCACCAATCCGAATGCTGTAGGGTTGCCGCTGGCCGGCAACCTAATCTCAGGCGGCCGGCGAGCGACCGCCAACAGACAACCTAGATCTTCCACCGTTGCAGAATTCGAATGTAATTCGCGCGCTCGAAGTCCGGCGCGGAGGGCGCATGGGCGAGGTTCATGACGCCCCGGAAATCCGCGAGGTCCGTGTAGCCGCGCGCGGCCATCCATTCGCCGATGCCGGTATTGAGGGTCGAGAGAAAGTGCGGGCCGTGCTTCAGGAGGACCGAGACCACCTGCACGGTATCGGCGCCGGTGAGCAGGGCCTTGATGGCGTCGTTGGCCGAGTGAATGCCGCCGCCGGCGGAAAGGGAATAGCGCGCCTTCGGCGACAGGATGGCCAGCCAGCGCAGGCGCAGCAGCAGCTCGTGCGGGTCGGAGAGGCGCAGCACCGGCTGCGTCTCCATCTCGTCGGGCACGACGTCCGGCTGATAGAATCGGTTGAAGAGGACGATGCCCGAGGCCCCCACCCGGGCGAGCGACCCGGCAAACTGGGCCAGGGCGGTGTGGAAAGGCGAGATCTTCACCGCGACCGGTATCTGGACTGAGCCGTCGACGTCGGCAACGGTCTCGAGCATGCGAGCCTCGATCTCATCCCCGCTCACCTCCGGGTCGGCGACGACGTGGTAGAGGTTTAGCTCAATCGCCGACGCGCCCGCCGACTCGAGCCGGCGCGCCACGTCGGTCCATCCCCCGGGACGCGTGCCCCCGATGGAGGCGATGATGGGAATGGCCAGGTTGGCGCGAAGGCTGCCCAGCTGTTCGAGATAGGCCGCCTCCGAGAGCTGATACTCGGCCTGCTCGGGATAGGTCGAGGGAGCCTCGGTGCCGCTGATCAACTCGGGCGGCGGGCGGGAGAACGGCGGCGGCGGCTCGAGCTGTTCGGCAAACAGTGAGCGCATGACCACGGCGCCGGCGCCGGCGTCCTGCAGCCGGCGGGCCACGAACGTATCGTCGCAAAAAGGGGACGCGCCAACCACCAGCGGGCTGCGCAGCTTGAGGCCAAGGTATTCCGTGGTGAGGTTCATGGGCGGCGCGGTCATCATGCCAGTTTCGGCCGGATCGCGCGCCGCACCGGTTGGCGTAAGATGCGCAAATGTTGGTTCCCGCGCGCCCATGATACGCCGAATGTAGGGTTGCCGCTTGCCGGCAACCTGACGCGAGGCTGCCGGCAAGCGGCAGCCCTACAAGGGGGGGTGATATACGCCAAGAAATGCGCATTTCCCGGCAGGGGACGAACGGCGCGACCCCGGCAATTCGTCTAATCTCAACCCCATGTCCCGCCGCGCCATCCTCCTCGCCAACCTCGGTTCCCCCAACTCACCCAGTGTGCCCGACGTCCGCCGCTACCTCCGCGAGTTTCTTGGCGACCCGCGCGTCCTGGACATACCCGCGCCCCTGCGCTGGCTGTTGCTGGAGGGGGTGATCCTCCGCACTCGCCCGGCGAAATCCGCCCACGCGTACGGCTCGATCTGGGGCGAGAACGGTTCGCCGCTAATCCACACTTCCGGCTTGGTGCGGGCGAAGCTGGAGGCGGAGCTGGCGGGAGAAGCGCCGGTTTACGTCGCCATGCGCTATGGCCGGCCCTCCATCCCCGCGGTAATGGACTTGATGATTGCCGAGGGCATCGACGACATCCTCCTCATCCCGCAGTATCCCCACTACGCGATGTCCTCCTGGGAGACGGTCGAGGTCCTCGCGCGGGAGGTCGCTGCCCGGCATCCCGGCGTGAAGCTGTCGTGCATCGCGCCTTTCTTCGAGGACCCGGACTACATCGAGGCGATGCACGCCGTGATGGCGCCGTTCCTCGCGGAGCCGCACGACCACCTGTTGTTCAGCTTCCACGGCATCCCGGTGCGCCATCTCCGCAAGGCCGGCTGCACCGACGGCACCATGCCGGACGTCACTTGCTGCTGCGGCGAGGGCGCCCCGACGCGCTGCAAATGCTACCGGGCCCAGGTCTACGCCACGGCGCGGGCCGTCGCCGCGCGGGCCGGTCTGACCGCGGACGATTACTCCGTGTCGTTCCAGTCCCGGCTCGCCGGCGAGCCGTGGCTGCAGCCGTTCACCGACCATGTCCTGGCGGAAATGCCCCGGCGGGGGATCAAGCGTCTCCTGGTCGTCTGCCCGTCGTTCGTCACGGACTGCCTCGAGACGCTCGAGGAAATCTCCGTCGCCGGCCGGCAAACGTTCCTCGACGCGGGCGGGACGAGCTTTCGGCAGATTCCGTGCCTGAACGACCAGAGCCCTTATATCCGTTTCCTGGCGGCGCGGTCGCGGGACTGGCTGGAAAAGCGAAGGTTAGGCGGCCGGCAAGCGGCCGCCCTACAGTCGGTAGCGCTGTAGGGTTGCCGCTTGCGGCAACCTAGATCGCAGATCCGACCCTGTAGGGTTGCCGCTTGCGGCAACCTAGATCGCAGATCCGACCCTGTAGGGTTGCCGCTTGCGGCAACCTAATGACGAGGCTGCCGGCGAGCGGCAGCCCTACATTTGGCACGCTTCCCGGTTGGAAAAATAATCTCAAATTTATGAAAGATTCAGCCGCGCGGAGCCGTTATATCCGCGTGGCCTATTTCAACCGCAAAACCTCCGACCTCGTCCGCGGACGGGTCTCGATTCCTGGCGCGACGTATTTTCTGACCATCGTCGAAAAGCATCGGCGACCTGGCTTCAGTCATCCTCAGGTCGCGGCGACAATTCTCGGCGCAATGAGCAACCTCAGTGCGCCGGGCGATCTTGTTCCGATCATCTCCGTCGTGATGCCGGACCATGCCCACATCCTCGCCAGGCTTGGCGACCGACTCGCTCTCTCCCAATGCATCGGGAAACTCAAAACCTCGACCAAGCCAATCCTGCGCCTGCACGGGCTGGAATGGCAGGCCAGCTTCCATGACCATCAGCTGCGGCCATCGGATGACGTGGAAGCCATCGCGCGATATGCTTTTCTCAATCCGTACCGGGCAGGAATGATCGGGTTGAACGAGGCGTGGCCGTGGTGGCGAAAGGCGCCGGATGCCAGTTTCCTGTTCGAGGAGCAGGTCGCGACTGGGGGCGTGCCTTCCCAGTGGCTGGATCTCGAGCCGCCAGTCTTGAGCAAGACGGAGCGAAGCGATGAGCCGGCAAACTAACGACTAGGCTGCCGGCGAGCGGCAGCCCTACAGTAAATCCACACTGTAGGGTTGCCGCTTGCGGCAACCTGATAGATTGGGTCACGCGGCCAGCTGCATCTCCACCTGCGACCAGAGGCGGGCGGCGCGGTCGGCCAGGTACTCGGCGCAACGCTGGAACTCGCGCTGCCGGGCCTCGCGGTTCTCGGCGGCGATGCGAGCCAGGTCCTCGAGGTTGAAAAGGTGGACATTGGGCAGACCGGCGACGGCCGGGTCGATGTTGCGGGGCATCGAGAGGTCGATGAAAACCAACGCGCGGCCGGCGCGTGCGTTCATCGCGACGCTCACCCGATCCGCCAGGAGGATTGGAGCGGGGGCGGCCGTCGAGCAGACCACGATGTCGAAGGCGGCGAGGCCCTGTGCGAACCCGGGGAAGGCCAGCGTCTCCGCGCCGAGCTCGGACGCGAGGGCGGCGGTCTTTTGCGGACAGCGGCTGGACACTGTCAGCGCCGGGGCCCCACGGCTGCGGAAAGCCCGGCCGGCCTTGGTCCCGATCTCGCCGGCGCCGATCAGAAGGACGCGCGCGGCGGCCAGTCCCCCAAGGGCAATCCGGGCGGCGTCGACCGCGATGTTGGCCACGCTGACCGCCCCTTCGGTCACGCCGGCCTCCGCGCGGGCTCGTTTCGCCGCCTGGAAAGTCTTTTGGAAAAGCCGGTTGAGCACCGGGCCCACCGATCCCCGGTCAACGGCGGCCGCGTAGGCTTTCTTCAACTGCCCGAAGATCTCGGTCTCGCCGAGCACCTGGGAATCGAGGCCCACCGCCACGTCGAGCAGGTGGCGGATCGCCTCCGCACCGCGCAGCTCCAGCCGGCCGCGCTGGAACCGATCCGAGGCGCCTGGCCGGAAGGCGGTAAACTGCCCCGCGACCGCGGCCACCACCGCGGAGTGCGCGGCCAGGCCATAGACCTCGAGCCGGTTGCAGGTGCTCAGGACCACGAACTCCTGCAGGCCGGGCAGCCCGGCCAGCGAATCGGCAAATCCCGCGGCGTCGGCCGGGGTGAGCGCGAGGAGCTCGCGGTCGCGCAGGGCCATCGTGCGGTGGGTCACACCGAGGACGAAGATCTGTGCCGGGTTCATTGGGATGGCGTCATCCTAGCAGGAGTCGCGAGCGCAGACTGCGCATCCGTTGGCCAGTTAGATTCGGAAATTGTTCGGGGTTTCGGGTTCGCTGTAGGGTTGCCGCTTGCGGCAACCTCCTCCCCGCGAGGTTGCCGGCGAGCGGCAACCCTGCTATGAAGGGGAAGGCGTCGAGCATAAAAAGCTCCGCCTGCGCCCGTGGCGGGACGGGCGATAACCTCCGGGATCAAAATGAAGGGCGATTGAGCGGCGGGGACGTTCTGCGCCATGACGCGCAAGCGGCGAGCCTGCGGTCCAACCTGCTATCCAAGCGTCGGGCGAGCCGAGCGATAAGATGACTTATGCGGAGAGTTGGCGGAGACGAGCGGTCCCATCTACATGTCGGGCGATGGTGACGCCCCAGGGTTGCAACGGACGCGCGCCGTCCCCGCCAACTCAAAGTCCCCAGGCGCTCATCGCAGCTTTAGGCCAAGCTTCTCGGCGGAGCACCGGCCGGTCTGGATACGCCATAAATCGATGGCGAGCCGGCGGGCAGCAGCGACCGCCAGGCGCTTGCGGGCCCGGCCCGAGGGCGTCGCCAGCAGCTTTTTCACCGGCGGATACTGCTTTTGATGCACCATCAGCCGCCAGACTGCCTCTACCAACTGGTGGCGCAGCCTGGGATTGCCATGCTTGTTGATACAGCCTTGGCGACGTTTGCGGCCGGTGGAGGCCTCGCTTGGACACAGGCCTGTGTAGCTGGCTACCTGTCGCCGGTTCTTAAAGCGGCTCCAGTCGAGCACCTCCATGCTGATCAGGGAGGTGCTCAATACTCCCATCCCCTTCGGGACCGGGCCGCGGCACTGTTCCTCCACTCGATCGCTCCAGCGCTCCACCTCCGCGTCCAACCGACAGGCCTGCGCCTGCCAGTCGGCGACCTGCTCGCGCACCCAAGGTGGCAACTGCTCGCGCAAACCCTCCCATTGTCGTGGCCGCCACCACTCCGGCGGAGCTTGGATCCCTTGGGCGAGCATCAACCCGTGCCCACGGACCACGCACCGCTGACGCTCCTTCAACAACCGGCCGCGCTGCCGTCCGATCGAGCGCTGCTGCTCTTGTTCCACCGTTGGGACACGCACGATGCTAAAGGCACCGGTATTGCCCCGTAGGTACCGATCCAGCGCATCGCAGAGTTCTCGCGCATCGCGCTTGTCGGTCTTCACTCGCGCCCCGTCTCGGCTCCAGCGCTGCGGCACGACCACCAGGTTGCGCACGCCCAGACTCTCCAGCCTCCGGTGCAACCCATAACCGGTCGGTCCGGCTTCATAGCAGCTCACCACCCGGGCTCCACTCGCGGCGAGTTCCTGCGCAAACCGCAGCAGCTGATCCCAGCTCAGCCGTCGCGATGGCTTTGGCAGCTGTCCGCCGTCCTGGCGACATACCACGATGTCCGCCGCGTGCACATCCAACCCCAGCTTGACGGTCACTGCCGTCTCGACGGCAGCACGATTCGAACTATCCTGCTCCTGACAGACGTACTCTAAGACGTTTGTTTTCATGGGCCGACAGGTTGGCACTTCTGGTGCCGCCTGTCGGCCTCATGTCATCTACAAGGCAACCTCGCCGTTAGGTTGCCGGCGAGCGGCAACCCTACAAGGCAACCTCGCCGTTAGGTTGCCGGCGAGCGGCAACCCTACAAGGCGACGTAGACAACAGAGTCTACAATTCGTGCTCGAAGGCGAGGTAGGCCAGGGGGCCGTGGAAGTCGGTGCGGCCGCCGGTGGCCTCGCTCTGGCTGTCGATGTACCCCAGCTTGGCCGTGGCCAGCCAGGTGGCGGACAGCTTGCGCTTGAGGGCGAGCGTGGCGCTCGACTCCGAGTAGCCGGAGCCGTACGGCGTCGTCCCGGTCGCCAGCTGCGGCAGGTAGTTGTGGGCGTGCTGGTGCGAAAGCTGCAGCTGGATGTCGGTGAGCTTGTCGGCGGCAAAGCCGGAGACGAAGCTCTCGACGACGTAGTTGTTGTCCGCATTGGCCTGCGGCGCGATGGTCGCGGGCGTCTGCGCCCTCGGATACGCGGTGCTGATGTAGTTGAAGCCCAGGTCGAGGCCCGCCTGCACGTAGAACTGCGGGATGGGATTCCAGTCGATGGTCTCGCTGATGAGATGGCTCTTGGCCGTCATGGAATCCCACCGCGCCGTCGCGTCCGTCGTGACGTCGATATACCCGGTCTGCGGCACATACCGGGTGGTGAACGCGAGCTCCGGGATCGGCTTGACGATCCCCGTCAGCTTGACGCCCGTGAAGTTGTACCCGACTACATAGCGGTCGCCGAGCCGGTTGGCGTAGCCGAGGAACTTGTTCTGGTGATTCTTCCGGAACACCTCGCCGCGCGCCGTGAAGGCGGCGGACTGGTTCCAGTTGGCGCCGAACCGGTACTGGGCCTGGTCCTGCTCGACGTCCTGTCCGTAGATGCTGGAGACGGGGAGCGCGGCCAGGGTGCTGTAGGGATTGACGTGGCGGCGGTCGCCCCGGTCGATGCGGTCGCTGCCGGAGGCGTAGAGCACGAGCTTCGGGATGCCCGTGTAGCGGACACTCAGGTCGGGCGTGAGGATCTCGTCCTTCACGCGGGAACTCTCGGCCATCGGGGTCGAGACCGGGGCGGCGACCGTGCCGGTGACGCGCGTGTAGATCGCGCTCGCCTTGGTGTAGCTGTCCTCGCCCCGCAGCGTGAGGCGAACGAGGAGCGTGGGTTGCGGCTTCAGGCCGACCGAAACATTCCCGGTGTACGTCCGGACGGTGGCCTGCCCGACGAGGTTCTTGAAGTCATAGGTCGGCAGGTCCCCGAGCGCATTGGCGCGCTCGCCGCTCGAGTCCGTGTTGGCATGCTGGTAACTCCAGCCGGTGTTCAGGGAAAGCCGGTCGCTGAACGTCGTCTCCGTCGTGGCGATCGCGCCAAACTCGGACGTGTCGAAGGCGTCGCGCTGCTTCGTGATCCGCTGCGGGCTCGGGGTCACCTCGCCGGGGAAGCGGACGACCACGCGGGTGTCGTCGTTCTTGATCCAGTTGCCGATGAGCCGGAGGGTCATCTCGGTCTTGCCGAAAGGATGCTCCACCCTCGCCTCCAGGTTCTGGTGCCGCTCGCCCATGGTGAGCTCGCCGGGGATCACCTTGCGGGTGGCGTTGTTAGCCGGGGTCAGCGACAAGCCCGTGAGGTTGCTGTCGCCCCAGCTGAGGGAGGGCTTCCGGCCGGTCCGGGTCTCGTTGTCGTAGCGGATCGAGACCCGCGGCGTCTTCGGCAGGGCGAGCGTGGCGGTCACCCACAGGTGCCCGCGGTCGGTGTGGAGGTCCTCCTCGGCCAGCGGGCGCCAGAATCCATTGATGGGGAAGAATCCGCCGATCCCGTCGTAGAACGTCCGGAAGCGCTTGTACCCGGCCTCGATCGTGCCGACATCCGTCTTGTTGAGGTTGACGCGGGCGAGGTAGTCCTCGGTCCCCATCAGCGCGCGGCCCTCGAGCGTAAGCGCGGTTTCCTTGGAGAGATCCCTATAGTAGCGCAGGCTGTCGAGGCCGGCGCCGCCGTTGCTCGGGCTGCGCCGGCGGGCCTGGTAGGCGGCGTCGTTGCCGCCGATCGAGGCCCCGGTGCCGCTGAACGTGATGGAGTTCTCGAACGTGGGAAACGCGTCGACCATCGGCGCGTCCACGGCGGCGGCGGCGGCGCCGGTCAGGGCAAGCCCTGCGACGGCGGAGACCACGACCCGGACATTCCAGATTTTGGCGGAGTGCATGGCACGATCCTTGGGTTAATAGCGGAAGTGGTTGTTGGCATTCGACCCGTGCGGGGCCTCATGGCAGCCCGCGCTCCAGCACGTGCCGCGCTGCAGCCGGGAGGCGTGATCCTCGCCGCCGACGATGATCTGGCCGGCGCCGGCGACCTCGAGGTGGCAGCGGAGGCAGAGGTTGTCGTCGCGGGCCACGAGCATCTTGGCGTTCACCGTCCCGTGCGGGTTGTGGCAGGTGATGCAGCCCTCGCGCATGGCCGCATGCTCGAAGACGAACGGGCCCTTCTGCTGCGTGTGGCAGGCGGTGCAGGTCTCGTTCGCGGTCGCGAGATTCACGCCGCCGCCCTTGATCACCTCGCCCTTGTGCGGGTCATGGCAATCGGCGCAGGACACTTGGCCGGCGAGGACCGGGTGGCTGTGCGGGAGGCTGAGCTGGCCGCGCTTGTCGACGTGGCACTGGAAGCAGGTCTCGGGCGACTTGCGCGGGTTGATGATCGTGCCAGCGCCGCCGCCGGACTTGACGTGGAGGCTGCCGGGGCCGTGGCAGGCCTCGCAGCCGGTCTCCCCGACCTTGGGGTCGGAGAGGGCAAGCCGGGCGTGGGTCGCCGAGCTGAAGTGAGAGGTCTTCTCTTCGTGGCAGGTGGCACATTCACTGGTCCCGACGAACGTGGCCCCGGCGATCTTGGGAGCCGCGACCATCGTCCGGTTTGCGGCCACGCAGGAGATGAGGAGCAGGCCCCAGAGAGCGGCTCCACCAAATAGGAGCGAATTCTTGCTCCAGCGAGGGATGAGCTTCATGGCGAGTTTGGTTGATGGCAGTATGCCTGATTGTTCGACCCGGTGCTCCGCATGGCTTGGCAAGCTGCGCGCACCGGTTGACGGGCTCCGCGCTACTTCGCCTTCAAGGTGCGGATGTATTCAACGAGTGCCTTGATCTCGTCGCTCGAGAGTTTCTCGGCGAACGGCTTCATCTTTTCCTTCCCGGCGTCGTCCTTGAGGCCGTCGGTGATGCGCTTGGCCGCGTCGGCGTCGGTGAACTTCGCCTGGTAGGCGGCGTCAGTCAGGTCCTTGACGCCGGCGGTGCGGCCCGCCTTGGTCGCGCCCTTGCCGTCCTTGCCGTGGCAGGAGACGCAGTTGTTTTCCCAGTTCGCCAGCGGCTCGGCGGCCCAGGCCACGGCCGCGAGGCCGAGGAAGATCGTGATCGGGAGGAATGGATTTTTCTTCATGGGATAGGTTCTAGTGTTGCGCGGCGATTATCCCACGCGCCGCGAATTTCGACTACGCACGCCTTGTGTGAAGCGGCGCAGCTATTGCGGAGGAAGTAGAGCGACGTGTTGCCCACGAAACACGCGAAACACACGAAATGGTGGGTCAGCGGTGGCTATTCCGGTTCGAGCCAGAATATCCGTCCAGGAACCAGGTTCAGAGTGTTGAGCTTGCTCGAACCGACACCGAAGCCAACGGCCCCTTCATTCGTGGGTTTCGTGTGTTTCGTGGGCACCCCGCCAATTAATGCGCAACGATGCGCAAGCGATGGGGCGCGCGGGCGGGGGCGTCCTGATAGCATCGTCGCCACTGCCAATGAGCGATTCACCCGCCAGCACCACCCTGGTCCTCACCGGACTGACCGCGGGGTTCCTTGCGCTCGGCGGGTTCTTCGTCCTGCAGCGCGGCGCGTCCGCGCCGGCCGCGGCCCCCAAGTTTGCCGGTGCGGCCGCGCCGGTTGCGGGGACGGTCCGGATTAGCGCGACGCAGCTCAAGGCCAGCGGGGGCGACGTCTCCGGCCTCGATTGCTACGCCTGCCACGACGAGAAGAAGCCGCAGGTGCTGCGCTTCATGGACGAGCGCCGGCTCGTGCTCCCGAAGGAGCACGCCGACCTCATCATTTCGATGCGCAACTGCGCGTCGTGCCACGGCGCGGAGAAGGTCGAGCTCAAGTACGCGGCGGACGGCGCGCTGGAGATGCCGAAGGCGCATGCGGACCTGCTGCGGATCTCGCACGGGAAGAACAACCGGAACGACTATTGCTTCAACTGCCACAACCCGGCGAAGCTCGACCAGCTCGTCACCCGCGACGGGAGCCGGCTCACCTTCGACCAGGCCACGCTGCTCTGCGCGAGCTGCCACGGCCCGACCTACCAGGACTGGGAAGTGGGCGTCCATGGCCGGACGACCGGTTACTGGGACCGCTCCCAGGGAAAGATCACGCGCGAGGGCTGCACCTCGTGCCACGACCCGCACGCGCCGGCGATCCCGAGGATCATCCCGCTGCCGGGCCCGCGGGCGATGCACCCCGCGGCGAAGGAAGGCGAAAAGGACACCAAATGAGATTCTCATTCCGGCCGAAGGACAATCCGTTCGGGGCGAACCCGCAGAAGGACGGCATGAGCCGCCGCAGCTTCCTGCGCGGCACGACGGTCGCCGCCGCCGGCGTGGCCGCGATGGCCGCCGGCCTGGCGCCGCTGCGGAAGCTGGGGGAGTACGGCTCGGTGGACGACTTCCTCCAGATGCACTACTCGGAGCTCAAGCCCGAGCACATGGCGGCGATCCTCGGCCGCATTGAGAAAGAGGTGGAACGCCAGTACGGCGTCCGGCCGCACGTCCGCGACTATCGGCCGATGAACGGCGTCGAGTTCGTGTACGCCCTGAACCTCACGCGCTGCGTGGGCTGCCGCAAGTGCGTCCATGCCTGCGTCGCCGAGAACAACCAGTCGCGTGACCCGGCCATCGAGTACATCCGGGTGCTCAAGATGCCGAACGGCACCTTCGACATGGAGAAGGGCGACCACAATTACGCGCCCGAGTCCGTCCCGGAGCCCGGCTTCTTCTACATGCCGGTGCAGTGCCACCAGTGCAAAAATCCGCCGTGCGTGAAGGTCTGTCCGGTCAATGCGACCTGGACCGAGTCCGACGGGATCACCGTCATCGACCAGAACTGGTGCATCGGCTGCCGGTACTGCGAGGCGGCCTGCCCCTATTTCGCGCGGCGGTTCAATTTCACCGAGCCGTCCATCCCGGCGGAGAAGCTCAACCCGGAGATGTCGTACCTGGGCAACCGGCCCCGGCACAAGGGCGTGATGGAAAAGTGCCATTTCTGCATCCAGCGGACGCGGGCGGGCCGGTACCCGGCCTGCCTCGAGGTCTGCCCGACCGGCGCGCGGAAGTTCGGCAACATCCTCGATCCCGACAGCGAGGTTTCCCACATCCTGCGCGAGAAGCGCGTCTTCGTGCTCAAGGAGGAGGTCGGGACGCTGCCCCGCTTCTTCTACTACTTCGACGTATGAAGAAGGCCGCCTTCAACTACCTGGGATTCCTCTGGCGCTCGGCCGGGACCGCGCTCGACGGCGACTGGCGCTACTACGCCTGGATCGGCGGGCTGTTCGCGATCGCCTGCGTCGGGCTCAACGCCTATTCGCGCCAGATCGCGGAGGGGCTGATCGTGACGGGGATGACCGACCAGGTGTCCTGGGGCGTGTACATCGCCAACTTCACCTTCCTGGTCGGCGTCGCGGCCGCGGCGGTGATGCTCGTGATCCCGGTATATATATACCACAACGAGGAGCTCCACGACCTGGTGATTTTCGGGGAGCTGCTCGCGATCTCGGCGATCCTAATGTGCCTCGCCTTTGTCACCGTCGACCTGGGGCGCCCGGACCGCTTCTGGCACCTTATCCCCAAGCTCGGGCGGTTCAACTTCCCGGGCTCGATGCTGAGCTGGGACGTGATCGTCCTGAACGGTTACCTGCTCATCAACGCCCACCTCTGCGGCTACCTCCTCTATTGCCGCTACAATCGGTGGCAGCCCTCGAAGTGGATCTACCTGCCGTTTGTGTTCCTCGGGATCGGCTGGGCGGTCTCGATCCACACGGTCACCGCCTTCCTCTACGTCGGCCTCGGCGGCCGTCCATTCTGGAATTCCGCAGTAGTCGGGCCGCGCTTCATCGCCTCCGCCTTCACCGCCGGGCCGGCGATCATCATCCTGGCGCTGCAGGCCATCCGCCGGTTCACGTCCTACCGGATCCCGGACAAGGCCCTGATGACGCTGCGGTCGATCGTCCAGGTCTCGATGCTGATCAACCTGTTCCTCCTCGCCAACGAGGTGTTCAAGGAATTCTACACCGACAACCTGCACGTGGCGTCCGCCAAGTACTTGTTCTTTGGGCTGCACGGGCACAACGCGCTCGTGCCGTGGATCTGGACGGCGATCGGGCTGAACGTAACCGCGATGGCCCTGCTCGCGCTCCCGCTTTCCCGGAGCCTCAAGTGGCTCGATGTCGCCTGCGTCTGCGCGATCGTCGGCATCTGGATCGAGAAAGGGATGGGGCTGGTGGTCCCGGGCTTCGTCCCCTCCCCGCTCGGCGAGATCGTCGAGTACCTGCCGACGTGGAACGAGACGGCGGTATGCCTGGGCATCTGGGCCTTCGGGCTGCTGGTTTACACTCTCCTCCTGCGCGTCGCCGTGCCGATCCTGCAGGGAACCCTGACTCCGCCGCCGCCAACCCCAACACTGTAGGGTTGCCGCTTGCCGGCAACCTCCTCCTTCAGGCGGCCGGCGAGCGGCCGCCCTACAGGGAACCCCGAATACCGATGCCTCAAAAGTTAACCCTCGCGGACGCTCAGCAATCGCTCACCGCGCACATCGCGATGCGCGGCGAGGAGATCCACCAAAAATACGGACCGTCCATCGGCTGGAGCCAGCTCCAGCAGATCCTGGCGGACCGGGACTGCACACGCTACCCGTGCACGATTGTCTTCGACGAGAGCCCGCTGCGGGACGGCGAATTCGCCCATCCCGTTCCGGTCGGCTCCCGACCCGAGGAGGGTTTCCGGATGCACGTGCACCCATTCTTCTCCACCCAGCCGGGCGCGCTGCCGGGGCTCATCCTCTATCAGCTCGTCCTGGTTAACTACGGCGATTTCGCGTCCCCGACGGACGCCGAGGTCTTCGGCGCCGCCGTGCTCGGGATCGACCGGGAGGAGTACTACGCGCAGCTTTGCGAGCTCGCCGACATGGTCAGCGCCGGGATCGCGACGGCCGATCCGGCGGAGCTCGAGTCTGCAGGGTGCGGTGGCGGGTGCGGCGGCGGATGCAATCACTAAACAAAATGATCGTCCCACCTGTACGATTCCCGTCTGTAGGGTTGCCGCTCGCCGGCAACCTGATCCCCCTCCCGGGAGGCGGCCGGCGAGCGGCCGCCCTACAAATGCTTCTCGCGCTCGCGCTCTGCGGCTGCAGCCGCAGCGAAGTTGTTGCCTATCGCGTTCGGCGCGAAACGCCGGCTCCCGTTGCCTTAGCTCCGGTGCCGGTGCCGAGCGTCGCGGTCGCCACGCCGACCCCGGCCGCGGCGCTCGACTGGACCGCGCCGGCCGGATGGAAGCCCGGGCCCGTGTCGGCGATGCGGGCGGGCAGTTTCTACGTGCCCACCGCCGCGGGCGACCTGGACCTCTCGATCACCTCGCTAGGAGGCGCCGCGGGCGGAGACCTGGCCAATGTGAACCGCTGGCGCGGGCAGGTCAGCCTCGCGCCCCTCACCGAGACGGAGATGGCCGCGGCCGTGACCCGTGAATCCAGCAACGGTCTGTCTCTCCTCATCGTCGACTTTGCCGCGAACGGCCCGGGGGCCCAGCGCATCCTGGCGGCGATGATCCCGGTCGGGGAAAAAGTCTGGTTTTTCAAGCTGATGGGACCCGAGGCCGCGGTGGGGGGCAACAAGCCGGCCTTCCTGGAGTTCCTGCGCACGGTCCGTCCCGCGAAGACATGAAGCGAATCCTCTCCCAAACGCGGGCCATCCTGGCCTCCCTGCGCCTGACGGTTTTCCTGATCGCGCTCGCGATCGTCCTCGTGTTCGCGGCCACGATCGACCAGGTGCACCTCGGCATCTGGGCGGTGCAGGAAAAGTATATCCGCAGCTTCCTCGTCTGGCTGCCGGTCGGGTCGGTCTCCCTTCCCGTCTTTCCCGGCGGATATCTCGTCGGCGGGGTGTTCGCCCTCAATCTCGCGGCCGCTTTCGCGACGCGGTTCAGCTTTTCGTGGCGCAAGGGCGGGATCCTCCTCGCCCACTCCGGACTGATGCTCCTCCTCGTCGGTGAACTGCTCTCGGGCCTGTGGCAGCAGGACTTCCAGATGCGGCTGGACGAGGGGCAGACCCGCGCCTACGCGGAGAGTTTTCGCGACGATGAGATGTACGTCACCGACGTGACGGACCCGGAATACGACAACGTCGTGGCCATCCCCGGCCGCGTACTCGCGCGCGGGGCCACCGTGCAGCACCCGGCGCTTCCGTTTCGCGTGACCCCGGTTGGCTATTTCGAGAATGCCGCGCTCTACCGGCGCACCGATCCAGCCGCGGCCCAGGATTCCCAGATCAAGGGCGCGGGAGCCCAGGTCTCCGTTTCCCGCCTGCCCGTGACCTACAAGCCGGACGAGCGCAATGAGCCCGCAGTCTTCGTCGAGCTCGCCGGGCCCGAAGGCCCCATCGGCACCTGGCTGGTCGCCAGCGTGCTGGGAGATCCGCAGCGCTTCGAGTACGATGGCCGCACCTGGGAGATCGGGCTGCGTCCGCGCCGGGACTACAAGCCGTTCTCCCTGACCCTGGTAAAGTTCAGCCACGACCGCTATGCCGGCACCGACATCCCGCGGAACTTTTCCAGCCGGGTGCGCCTCACCACGCCGGACGGACGCGATGATCGGGAGGTCCTGATCTACATGAACAATCCGCTGCGGTATGGCGGCTATACGTTCTACCAATCCGGTTTCACCAACGACGATCGCACGACGATCCTCCAGGTGGTGCGCAACCCCAGCTGGGCGCTGCCCTATATCGCCTGCGGGCTCATGACGACCGGGCTGGGATGGCAGTTTCTTTTGCACCTGGTGGGATTTGCCCGGAAGCGGGCGACGGGCGAGAAGATGAGGTTGCCGGCCAGCGGCAACCCTACAGGGCTCATCCACACCGATTGTAGGGTTGCCGCTGGCCGGCAACCTCGTTCGAAAATTCCACTGATCACCCTCGCGCTCGGCCTCGCCTTCCTCGCCTCGAGCTTCCTCCCGGAACGCCAAACCGGCTCCTTCAACACCGCCGCGTTCGGCGCCCTGCCGGTCGTGATGAACGGGCGGATCAAGCCCTTTGATACCGTGGCGCGCTCCGCGCTCCTGCAGCTCCAGGGGAGACAGCGGGTGACTGCGCCGAACGGCACGAGCCTCGCCCCGGTCGATTGGCTGCTGGATGTCATGGCCAAGCCCGCCGTCGCGAACACGTACCAGACCTTTGAGATCGATCATCCGGACGTTCTCGCCCTGCTGGGACTGGCGCCGGCCGCGGGCGCGGGGGGGAAGCGGTTCTCGTTTCAACAGATCGCCGCGAACCTGCGGGAGCTGGACCGCCAATGCGGGCTGGCGGAGAATGTCGAGGCATCCGCCCGCAACGCCTTCCAGAACGCGCTGCTCCGGCTGCGGGACGCGATTCTCACCTTCCAACAGCTCCAGATGGACCTGGCCGCGCAGCCGGCTTCAGGGCAGCCCGGCGGGCCGCGGGTGGACTTCGCCCCCATCGGCCAGGCGTGGGCCGGGTATCAGCCGGAGACGTTCAACGCGCTCGTCCAGGCCGAGCACGACCGGCTCCGGCCGCAGTTTGCCGCCGAGCTCCGCCGGACGGCGATCGAGGTCCGTTTCAACGCCGCCCAGCCCTTCTACACCAGCATGGAGCTTTACGTCGTCGCGGCGCTCCTCGCCGTGTTTTCGTGGCTCAAGTGGCCGGACCTGCTGGGCCGCGCCGCTTATTATCTCATCGCGCTCGCCTTCTGCGCCTCGACGCTCGGGTTGGCGGCCCGGATGTGGCTCGAGGGACGTCCCCCGGTCACCAACCTCTACTCATCGGCGCTGTTCGTCGGGTGGATGGCCGTCGGCCTCTGCCTCGTGCTCGAGCGGCTCCACCGCAACGCCATCGCCTCGGTGGCGGCCGGCGCGATTGGGTTCTGCACCCTGCTGATCGCCCACCACCTGTCCCTCACGGGGGACACGATGGAAATGATGCGGGCCGTCCTCGACTCCAACTTCTGGCTCGCGACCCACGTCGTGACCGTGACGGTGGGGTACTCCGCCACTTTCCTCGCCGGCTTCCTCGCGTTGATCTACGTTTTCCGGGGACGGTTCACGCGCTCCCTCGATTCAGCGACCGCCATTTCGCTCGAGCGCATGGTCTACGGCATAATCTGCTTCGCCACGATCTTCAGCTTCGTGGGCACCGTTCTCGGCGGGATCTGGGCCGACCAGTCCTGGGGCCGGTTCTGGGGCTGGGACCCGAAGGAGAATGGCGCGCTGATCATCGTCCTCTGGAACGCGCTCATCCTCCACGCGCGCTGGGCGGGCCTCGTCCGGCAGCGCGGGCTGATGGCGCTTGCGATCCTCGGGAACATCCTGACCGCCTGGAGCTGGTTCGGGGTCAACATGCTCGGCGTCGGGCTGCACAGCTACGGTTTCATGGGCGCCGCGTTCTGGTGGCTCGCCGCGTTCGTGGTAAGCCAACTGGTGGCAGTGGGGCTAATAGGTTGCCGGCAAGCGGCAACCCTACAGGGATTAGACCGCCGAATGTAGGGTTGCCGCTTGCGGCAACCTCCCCCCGCGCAATTCCTGCGCGGGCTCTCGCAATAGGTGCGGAGCGGGATTGTGGCGATTCTGCGACCATGGCGGCATGCCGATCGCCCGCTTTGCGCCCAGCGCCCCGCCACTCGATGTGGACCTGATCCGGAAATACTCCATTTCCGGGCCCCGCTACACGTCGTACCCGCCGGCGACGAAATTCACCGCCGACCTGGCGGCGGTGCGGCTCGACGAGGCGCTGCGCGATGACAACGCGCCGGGAGCGGGCCCGATCTCGCTATATTTTCACCTGCCCTTTTGCGAAACCCGCTGCTGGTTCTGCGGCTGCAACACCATCATCACGCTCCAGCGGGGCCTGGCGTCAAAATATGTCGAGGACCTCGGCCGGGAAATGCGGCTGACCGCCCGGCGGATGAATCCCCGCCGGCCGGTGTCGCAAATCCATCTCGGCGGCGGGACGCCGACGTTCCTTCCCCCCGGCGACCTGCTCCGGCTCGGGCAGCTGATCGAGGAGATCTTTCCGAACCGGACGCGCGACTGCGAGTTCGGGGTGGAGATCGATCCGCGCCGGCTGACGGAGGCCCATGTGGCCGCGCTCGCGGCGATCGGCGCCAACCGCGCCTCGCTCGGGGTGCAGGACACGAACCTCAGCGTGCAGCTCGCCGTCCACCGCGTGCAGCCCCAGTCCCAGAACCAGCAAGCCTTTCGCTGGCTCCGCCAATACGGATTCCGCTCGATCAACGTCGACCTCATTTGCGGCCTGCCGCTCCAGACACCCGGGTCGTTCAGCCGGACGGTGGAGGAAGTGCTTTCCCTGAACCCGGACCGGCTCTCCGTCTTCAGCTATGCGCACGTGCCCTGGATCAAGCCGGCGCAGCGCATCCTCGAGAAGCAGAACGACCTCCCGAGCCCGGATGAGAAGCTGGCGATGATGGCCGTGGCCCATTCCGCGATCCTCGACGCCGGGTTCGTCGACATCGGGCTCGACCACTACGCGCGGCCCGGCGACCCGCTCGCCGTCGCGCAGCAGTCGGGTTCGCTCCACCGCAATTTCCAGGGTTACAGCACGCAGTCGGGCGCCTCGCTCTATGGCTTCGGCATCTCGTCCATCTCCTCGACGCCGGACACCTACCGGCAGAACCACAAGGGGCTTGAGGCGTGGCGGGCGGCGCTGGACCGCGGGGAGCTGCCGGTCGAGCGCGGGTATCGCCTGACCGAGGAGGACCGGCGGCGCCGCATCATCATCATGCGGGTGATGTGCGATCGCGCCCTGGATTATGCGGCCCTCTCCGCGGAACTGGGCTGCGACTTCGTTTCCGCCTACGGTCCCGAGCTGGCGCGGATGGCTGATCTCGAGTCCGACGGCCTCGTCAAAGTCGGCCCGGATCGGCTGGAAGTGACCACCCGCGGCCTGCCGCTCCTGCGGATCATCGCCATGCGATTCGACCCCACCTTCAACCCGGCGCCGCAACAGCACGCCGCGGCGATCTAGCCATGAGGGAGCGCCTCGCCATGGCCGTCGCGGTCGGGAGTGTCGCCCTGATCGGCACGCTCTCCCTGGCCTTCGCGGCGCGGCACAATCCCGCCGCACTCGCCGCACCGGCAACGCCGGCGGCCCCTTCGCCGGCGCCCGCCACGGACCGGGGACAGGCGGTCTTCGATGCGCAGAATTGTGCCACCTGCCACGCGATCGCGGGCCAAGGGTACCCGCGCTACCCGCTCGACGGGGTCGGGGCGACCTGGACCCCGGCAGAATTGCGGCAATGGATAACCGGGACGGGCCCCGCGGCCGATGTCCTGCCCGCCGCGATCGCCAAGCGCAAGCAGCGCTACGCCGATCTACCGTCCGCCGACATGGACGCGCTCGTGGCATACCTGTCCACGCTGCAGTCGAAGAAGTAAGAACCGGCGACGACGAGGCCCCTGTAGGGTTGCCGCTCGCCGGCAACCTCGCCTACGCCATCTCGAAATGCTCGAGATGGATCCGGCGGAGCGGGACGCCCATCTTCCGCAGGCTTGGGACCACGAGGTCCGTCATCGGCTTTGGGCCGCATAGGAAATGCTCAAAGCCGGAAGCGGAAGCCGGAATGGACCGGCGGAGGACCGCCTCGGTCAAGAATCCGACCTCACCGGGCCAGTGGACCGGAGGCGCCTGCAGCACGTGCATCACGGACAACGGGAGGAGGCCCGACAACGACTCCAGCTCGGCGCGGAAAAGGATGTCCTCCGCGCGCCAGCTGCCAAAGACCAGGTGCAGCGGGCGCGCTTCCCCGCGGTCGGCCATCGTCCGCAGCATGCTCATGACGGGGGCGATCCCGACTCCGCCCGCAACGAACACAAAACCGGCCGCGTCCGGGTAGAGGTCGCTCGTGAACGTCCCGTGCGGTCCGTCGACATAGGCCACCGTGCCGATGGGGATCCTGCCGATCGTGCGCGTGAAGTCGCCCAGCTCCTTGACCGTGAACTCGAGCCGTTTGGCATTGGCGGCGCTGCCCGAAAACGAGAACGGGTGCTCCTCGGCCCGAAACGGGCTGGCGCCGAGCGTCAGCCAGGCGAACTGCCCCGGCTGGAATCCCAGGTTTTGCCCGTCCTGCGCTTCAAGGGCGAGCGTCCACGTGTTTCCGCTCGCCGGCCGTGTTTCCACCAGCCGGTAGGGCTTGCCCATCAGTTGCAGGGGCCGCAGGAGGCGGATGTACGCCAACGCGAGCAGCCACGCCGCGGAGTAGCCCAGCCAGACCGCCCCCTTCCACGGCATCCGGGTATAGTGGCCGACGCCCTGGATGTGCGCGATCGCGAGGGCGACCGCCGCGGAGGCAAGGACGCCGTGCCAGAACCGCCAGCGGTCGTAGGCGAGGCCGAGCCGCTTCCGGAGGAGCGAAGTCGCGATGACCACGGCGAAGAGCACCAAGGCCGCCCGCCCGGCGGTGAGTTCCCACGGCGCCGTCGCGGGGTTCGCCGGCCCGAGCGCGGCGGCATAGCGGACCCGGAGGATCAGGTAGTGACCCAGCACCAGCCCGGCGCCGCCCACCGCCGCGAGCCGGTGGAAATAGTAGATTATATCCGTGCCAAACGGGGCGGTCGCCCGGCGAAATCGCGCGGTCAGGACGAACTGCAGCCCCAGGAGCGCCAACCCGCCGAATCCGATCGCCATCGCGAAGTCCCACCACCGCCCGCCGCCCGCCGGCGGGGAGCCGAGGAGGAGGACGACCAGCGGAAACGCCGCCGCCGCGAGGTAGAATGCGACCCAGGCGAGGGCGGCGAGAAACCGTGCGTGCGCCGGGCTCATAACCTAAGGCTCGCTTCGAGCTCGGACCGGTCCTTCGAAGGTGAAATGTCGAAGCCTAGCATCGTGCAAAGATGCCGCATTCTGAGATTTTCCCGAAGGATCACGCCCCAGATTCGAGAGAGGTGCCGGCGACGCCCTGCTTCGATAAGCTGCCGCAGCAGCGTCGCCCCGACCCCCCGTCCTTGCCACGCGTCCGCCACAACCACGGCGAACTCAGCCCTCGTACTCGACCGACCCAGGCAGAGGCGCGCGATTCCGACGATCTTGGCCTTCCCGTCCGCGGCGTGGTCAGCGATCGCCACGAGGGCAAATTCACGATTGGAATCGACGCAGCATTGCTTCGCCAGCCGGGCGCACCTCGTTCGCTCCGGGAGCGAAAAAGGCGCGAAATAGCGCGAGTACACTGTTTCCTCCGATAGACGGCGGTGGAATTCCACCATCAGCGGCACGTCGTCCGGCTGGATGGGGCGAAGCAAAAGTTTTTCTCGCTCGCGCCGATTCGGACACCGCGAATCGTTCATACTGCCGGCGGCCAGTGTTTCCGGGTCCCTTATTGGTTGAGGCTGCCGGCCAGCGGCAGCCCTACAGTTTGGACACGCTGTGCACGCGCGCACCATTGGCCGGCGACAGCCGCGAGGCGGCTGCCGGATTCGACTTTCCAGCACAGTGGGATCCGAAGCTTGGAATTCACGTGACTTGAAGTCGC
>JADMIO012904440.1_pt1 | contig 112972 bp, 55 predicted proteins | sample 8958161 | NCBI WGS metagenome assembly JADMIO01 (sample SAMN16585339, study PRJNA669376) | soil metagenome | isolation source: Crop rotation soil | place: USA: Cullars Rotation, Alabama | collected 2011
ATCAGACCGACGATACGAGTGGGACCGTGGTCCCAGACTAATAATCAGACCGACGATACGAGTGGGACCGTGGTCCCAGTCTGATTATCAGACCGACGATACAAGTGGAACAGTTATGCCCGGGAATTCCTGCAGGATCGATCCGCTCGAGAAGCTTTCTAGTGGTACCAACCCAGGCAGGTAGCACAGTGCGCGCCCACTGCCTTACGGATAGCACGACGCATCTTCGCCGCAGCGTTGTTCCCACGGGCGATAGCAGCACGCCGCTTCGCATGGCTCTTCACACTGCGCTGTGCCTGATAGGTGGCGTGGTGCTGAGCACAGCGCCCACCATGAGTAGCCCAGTCCCTACAGTCGAGACACCGGGTACGCATAGGGCACCCCCCCCCCCCTTCCGGGGACACCCCCCTATCCGTCGACACCCCCCTACCTACTCACGTGAGTAGGCTGGGCGCGGCAGCGCTAGAAGCGACCGCCCGTCATGAAGTGGGCAGTGAGCCAACCCATGAAGGCCAGTAGCGCAAAGCGTCGAGCACGCACCCAACCCGAAGGCTTGCCTGTACTGCCGCTTTGCGTGGCGAACCATGACCAGACGTGTTCGCTCAGCGTGTCGCCCGGCTTCTTATTGAAGAGCGCTCGACCCTCAATGACGCCGAACGCGGCAAGCCATGCGAGCCAAGCGATTGTGTATCCGCTCATTGAGCCCCCCGACGGATTCGAACCGCCGACCCCCTGATTACGAAACAGGCGCTCTAACCGAACTGAGCTAGGGAGGCAACGCCGGTCGCTCAACCCTGGGAGAGATCAGGGGAGTGACCGGCCTGAGTGGGTAGCGCTCGACGCCGTTCCTTAGCGGTGCTTGATGCGTGGCGCGTAAACCCCTCTACCTATATGAAGGTTGTCGGCAACCTGATTCGGGGTCACAGCGAAGGGCGCCCGGGTGACGCTGTGATGAAGTGGCGTGAAGTCTGGATTACCCAATGAGAAGTCATTAGGAATGTGTGTTTCGAGTCATTCCGTCACAGCATCACTTCCCCCAGGTCAACGGCTCGCCCCGCTGTGCTGTGGTGACGGAGTCACTGTTACTTAGGCTAACTAACTAAACCGAGACAAGAGAAATGGGCCGACCGGGGGACCGGCCGACCCTTCCCGCTGCCCCAGGAAGCCCGCTGTGCGCCCGTCTCAGCGCCTAACAGGCTTCCCGGGTGTCTCGCTACGCCGCTACGTCTTCCGTGCCGTCCTGGGCGTCGTCTTCGTCGTCGTCGGTCGGCGGCTTCGCCCACGTGATCGAAGCGCGCTTCTCGATGGGCGTTCCCTGCCCCCTGCCCGTAGTCGACTTCGTGACAACGATCTTGTCTACGAAGAGCCCGACGAACACGCGCTTGTCGTCTACTGACGCGCGCCCCCACCACGACTTAGGGCCGGTCGGGTCAGCGTCGGCGTCTTCGGGGAACCATTGGTCAAGGGGAAGCTTCGGGGCTTCGGCGGCTTCAAGTTCGGCAAGCCGCTCTTCCGCCCCTTGCTGCCGGAGCGTCAGCGCTGCCTGTTGCTTCCGGAAGTGCTTCCTGCCAACGGGTCCGTCGTACGCGCCTGCCGCGCGGTCTTCGTACAGCTCTTCAAGGGCGTTCAGGGCGTCGGCGCGCTCCGCAACAAGGTTCGCCCGTTCGCCGCTCTTCTCAGGCGCCTCAGTGAGCTTGCCGAAGCGTCGGGCGGCTTCCCACAGAAGCGCCAACGTCTCTTCGTCGCCTTCGGCGTGCCTGATCTTGTTGAAGATGCGTTCCGCAACGAACTTGTCGAGTGCCGCCATGCTGACGTTGCACGTGCCTTCGTGCTGCCCAGGTGCGGACGGGTCGACCACCTTCCGGCGACGGCAGCGGTAAGAGTCCTTGATCGATTCTTCCCCGCGCTTCGAAGTCATGACGGCGCCACACTCGCAGTACAGCTTGTCCATGGCGGACAGAATGGCTTGCCCCCGGGAAAGCCCCTTGCCGCGCCCCCTGCCGTCCAACCACGCCTGAAGCTCATACCACTCAGCGGGCTCGATGATCGGTCCGCAATCAAGCTCGACCGGCCGGAGCGTGATCGGGTCGCGCTGAATGCGGTAACCCTCAATCTTCGTGGTCGGCGTGCCGTCCGGCTTCTTCTTGTAGATCACCTCAGCGGCGAAGCCCGCAATACGCGGGTCCCGAAGGATTCGCATAACGGTTGCCGGGTCCCAGGCGCTTGAAGCGGTCTTCTTCCCAATCGTCTCGCCCCGGGTCGGCACGGCGTCAGCGTCCATGCGCTTACAAAGCCCCGTGATGCTGCCCGGGTGAATGGCGGCTTGACTGCCCGGCTTGAAGGGAAGGTGTTTGTGCGTCTTGATCTCACGCCACCACCACCGGATTACGTCGGGCTCGAACTCGAAGGGTCCGGTAAGGGGAGTGGTCGAGTGCGCAAGCTTGTTGATGACGACATTGACCATTCGGCCGTTGCGCGTGATCTCCTTCGTCTCCGAAACAAGCTCGAAGCCGTAAGGCGCCTTCCCGCCGACGTACCCGCCCAATTCGCGCTGAAGGTTCTTCGTGTCGAGAATCTTCGCCGACTTCAGCGAAGATTCTTTGTGCGACGCGTCGAGCCGCATAATCAGGTGAATCAGGTCCATGACGTTTCCCTGCCGGAAGACGCCTTCCTGAGTGGAAACAATCGTCACGCCCAGGGCGAGCAATTCCGAGACAATCGGAATCGCGTCCATGACCTTCAGGCGCGAGAAGCGCGACACGTCATAGACAATGATCATGTTGAGCCGCCCGGCGCGGCATTCGTTCAGGATGCGTTCGAACTCCGGGCGCTCCGCCGTCCCGAACGCCGACGTGCCCGGCGCTTCGCTGAAATGCCCGACGAACCTGAACCGGCCCCCGTCGCGCTCGACTTCGCGCTGAAGGTCGGCCGCCTTGTCTTCGTTGGCGCTACGCTGTGTCGCTGGGCTTGCTGCGCTCGAATTCTCGCGCTCGCGCGACTGACGGTCGTAAGCACCCGCGTACGTGTCCACCCCGGTCACAACCCCTTGTGTCATGTCGGCGACCCTACGCCCCCAACTGAGAGAACTCAAAGGTTACCCCAGTTGGGGCACTACTCCCGAAAACCGCTTCTGACCTGGGAAAACGTGAAGCCCCGGGGCATCCGCTGAGGGTTGCCGCCGGGGCTTCGGTGTGTCCGTCAGTACGGGCCATAGAGGGGCGTCGTGTAACCCACCCAGGGCGATTGCTCCGGCACGGGGAAGCCGCGCCACGCCTTCGGGACGTCGCGGTGAGTTCAGGCTTTTTCATATCTCATTGCCCCCGGACGAGCGTCTGCTCCGCCATTCGCCGTCCGCCGTGCCAATCGGATCAGCCGTCCAAATGCGGGATTTTCGTTAGTCGGAGGCCAAACGGCATTGAGCGTCAGCATATCATCAGCGAGCTGAAGAAAGACAATCCCCGATCCGCTCCACGTGTTGCCCCAGCAATCAGCGCGACCTTGCCCCTCCAACGTCATCTCGTTCTCCGCTCATGAGCTCAGCCACTGGCGAGCGGCATCGCATTCTTCGCATCCCGCCTCTGGCGGATGCAGGAAGATCAACGGATCTCGGCCCAGTTGACCCAGGGCTGTCGCCACAATGTCGCGGGAGCGGATCAACCGAGCAAAGGCATGACCGACTGGACCTTCCTTCTGAAGGCTCTTCTCCTTGAGCCACCTGTCCGCCAAGGCAAAGCGCTCACAGCAGTGGTCATTCTCGAGATAATCGACGCGTACCAACTTGCCATCCTGAAGAATGGTGCAGTGTCTCGGCACCCCATAGGGAACCTTTGCCATCAACTCGGCAAGATGCAGCGTCGTGTTGGCATCGTGTCCCACGCCGAGGAGAAGTACCTGCCCATCGAGTTCATGGACACGGGCGACCGGGCTTGCAGGCGAGTGAGGTGGCAGGGGCAATGGATCAGAGATGATCTGCTCTGCCTGTGGCCCCGCTGCCGCAAAGGCAAATGGATGGGCGCTGCGCTTTACATTTGGCAGGCGCCAGAATGTGTCAGAGACAACTCCAAGGTCCGGTGTAACGGGCGACGTGGCAGGATCGAACGGCTCGTCGTCCAGACCTGACCACGAGGGCATGACGAGCGTCCCTCCCGGACCCAGCGCAGCACGCAGGGCCTCGATCAGTCCAAGTGGCCCATCTTCGAGGGGCCGGACGCTACGGAAGGAGCTGTGGACCAGCAGCACACCGCCGGGGGTAACCCCAAGGTTGAGAAGCTGACCGATGAGCTCGGCTTTTCGCCATTCGTATTGCACGACATTGCACTCCACCGCTGATGACATCAGTCGATCATAGCACGATCAACGGCACTGTTGCAAATAGTCGGTGGTGATAAACTTATCATCCCCTTTTGCTGATGGAGCTGCACATGAACCCATTCAAAGGCCGGCATTTTCAGCGTGACATCATTCTGTGGGCCGTACGCTGGTACTGCAAATACGGCATCAGTTACCGTGAGCTGCAGGTCGACGGATCTTTTCCGCTGCATAACCCTGCTTCGGGGTCATTATAGCGATTTTTTCGGTATATCCATCCTTTTTCGCACGATATACAGGATTTTGCCAAAGGGTTCGTGTAGACTTTCCTTGGTGTATCCAACGGCGTCAGCCGGGCAGGATAGGTGAAGTAGGCCCACCCGCGAGCGGGTGTTCCTTCTTCACTGTCCCTTATTCGCACCTGGCGGTGCTCAACGGGAATCCTGCTCTGCGAGGCTGGCCGGCTACCGCCGGCGTAACAGATGAGGGCAAGCGGATGGCTGATGAAACCAAGCCAACCAGGAAGGGCAGCCCACCTATCAAGGTGTACTGCCTTCCAGACGAACGAAGAGCGATTGAGGAAAAGGCGGCGGCGGCCGAGAGAGAATATTCAGGCCAGTTATGCTTTCTGGCCTGTAACAAAGGACATTAAGTAAAGACAGATAAACGTAGACTAAAACGTGGTCGCATCAGGGTGCTGGCTTTTCAAGTTCCTTAAGAATGGCCTCAATTTTCTCTATACACTCAGTTGGAACACGAGACCTGTCCAGGTTAAGCACCATTTTATCGCCCTTATACAATACTGTCGCTCCAGGAGCAAACTGATGTCGTGAGCTTAAACTAGTTCTTGATGCAGATGACGTTTTAAGCACAGAAGTTAAAAGAGTGATAACTTCTTCAGCTTCAAATATCACCCCAGCTTTTTTCTGCTCATGAAGGTTAGATGCCTGCTGCTTAAGTAATTCCTCTTTATCTGTAAAGGCTTTTTGAAGTGCATCACCTGACCGGGCAGATAGTTCACCGGGGTGAGAAAAAAGAGCAACAACTGATTTAGGCAATTTGGCGGTGTTGATACAGCGGGTAATAATCTTACGTGAAATATTTTCCGCATCAGCCAGCGCAGAAATATTTCCAGCAAATTCATTCTGCAATCGGCTTGCATAACGCTGACCACGTTCATAAGCACTTGTTGGGCGATAATCGTTACCCAATCTGGATAATGCAGCCATCTGCTCATCATCCAGCTCGCCAACCAGAACACGATAATCACTTTCGGTAAGTGCAGCAGCTTTACGACGGCGACTCCCATCGGCAATTTCTATGACACCAGATACTCTTCGACCGAACGCCGGTGTCTGTTGACCAGTCAGTAGAAAAGAAGGGATGAGATCATCCAGTGCGTCCTCAGTAAGCAGCTCCTGGTCACGTTCATTACCTGACCATACCCGAGAGGTCTTCTCAACACTATCACCCCGGAGCACTTCAAGAGTAAACTTCACATCCCGACCACATACAGGCAAAGTAATGGCATTACCGCGAGCCATTACTCCTACGCGCGCAATTAACGAATCCACCATCGGGGCAGCTGGTGTCGATAACGAAGTATCTTCAACCGGTTGAGTATTGAGCGTATGTTTTGGAATAACAGGCGCACGCTTCATTATCTAATCTCCCAGCGTGGTTTAATCAGACGATCGAAAATTTCATTGCAGACAGGTTCCCAAATAGAAAGAGCATTTCTCCAGGCACCAGTTGAAGAGCGTTGATCAATGGCCTGTTCAAAAACAGTTCTCATCCGGATCTGACCTTTACCAACTTCATCCGTTTCACGTACAACATTTTTTAGAACCATGCTTCCCCAGGCATCCCGAATTTGCTCCTCCATCCACGGGGACTGAGAGCCATTACTATTGCTGTATTTGGTAAGCAAAATACGTACATCAGGCTCGAACCCTTTAAGATCAACGTTCTTGAGCAGATCACGAAGCATATCGAAAAACTGCAGTGCGGAGGTGTAGTCAAACAACTCAGCAGGCGTGGGAACAATCAGCACATCAGCAGCACATACGACATTAATCGTGCCGATACCCAGGTTAGGCGCGCTGTCAATAACTATGACATCATAGTCATGAGCAACAGTTTCAATGGCCAGTCGGAGCATCAGGTGTGGATCGGTGGGCAGTTTACCTTCATCAAATTTGCCCATTAACTCAGTTTCAATACGGTGCAGAGCCAGACAGGAAGGAATAATGTCAAGCCCCGGCCAGCAAGTGGGCTTTATTGCATAAGTGACATCGTCCTTTTCCCCAAGATAGAAAGGCAGGAGAGTGTCTTCTGCATGAATATGAAGATCTGGTACCCATCCGTGATACATTGAGGCTGTTCCCTGGGGGTCGTTACCTTCCACGAGCAAAACACGTAGCCCCTTCAGAGCCAGATCCTGAGCAAGATGAACAGAAACTGAGGTTTTGTAAACGCCTCCTTTATGGGCAGCAACCCCGATCACCGGTGGAAATACGTCTTCAGCACGTCGCAATCGCGTACCAAACACATCACGCATATGATTAATTTGTTCAATTGTATAACCAACACGTTGCTCAACCCGTCCTCGAATTTCCATATCCGGGTGCGGTAGTCGCCCTGCTTTCTCGGCATCTCTGATAGCCTGAGAAGAAACCCCAACTAAATCCGCTGCTTCACCTATTCTCCAGCGCCGGGTTATTTTCCTCGCTTCCGGGCTGTCATCATTAAACTGTGCAATGGCGATAGCCTTCGTCATTTCATGACCAGCGTTTATGCACTGGTTAAGTGTTTCCATGAGTTTCATTCTGAACATCCTTTAATCATTGCTTTGCGTTTTTTTATTAAATCTTGCAATTTACTGCAAAGCAACAACAAAATCGCAAAGTCATCAAAAAACCGCAAAGTTGTTTAAAATAAGAGCAACACTACAAAAGGAGATAAGAAGAGCACATACCTCAGTCACTTATTATCACTAGCGCTCGCCGCAGCCGTGTAACCGAGCATAGCGAGCGAACTGGCGAGGAAGCAAAGAAGAACTGTTCTGTCAGATAGCTCTTACGCTCAGCGCAAGAAGAAATATCCACCGTGGGAAAAACTCCAGGTAGAGGTACACACGCGGATAGCCAATTCAGAGTAATAAACTGTGATAATCAACCCTCATCAATGATGACGAACTAACCCCCGATATCAAGTCACATGACGAAGGGAAAGAGAAGGAAATCAACTGTGACAAACTGCCCTCAAATTTGGCTTCCTTAAAAATTACAGTTCAAAAAGTATGAGAAAATCCATGCAGGCTGAAGGAAACAGCAAAACTGTGACAAATTACCCTCAGTAGGTCAGAACAAATGTGACGAACCACCCTCAAATCTGTGACAGATAACCCTCAGACTATCCTGTCGTCATGGAAGTGATATCGCGGAAGGAAAATACGATATGAGTCGTCTGGCGGCCTTTCTTTTTCTCAATGTATGAGAGGCGCATTGGAGTTCTGCTGTTGATCTCATTAACACAGACCTGCAGGAAGCGGCGGCGGAAGTCAGGCATACGCTGGTAACTTTGAGGCAGCTGGTAACGCTCTATGATCCAGTCGATTTTCAGAGAGACGATGCCTGAGCCATCCGGCTTACGATACTGACACAGGGATTCGTATAAACGCATGGCATACGGATTGGTGATTTCTTTTGTTTCACTAAGCCGAAACTGCGTAAACCGGTTCTGTAACCCGATAAAGAAGGGAATGAGATATGGGTTGATATGTACACTGTAAAGCCCTCTGGATGGACTGTGCGCACGTTTGATAAACCAAGGAAAAGATTCATAGCCTTTTTCATCGCCGGCATCCTCTTCAGGGCGATAAAAAACCACTTCCTTCCCCGCGAAACTCTTCAATGCCTGCCGTATATCCTTACTGGCTTCCGCAGAGGTCAATCCGAATATTTCAGCATATTTAGCAACATGGATCTCGCAGATACCGTCATGTTCCTGTAGGGTGCCATCAGATTTTCTGATCTGGTCAACGAACAGATACAGCATACGTTTTTGATCCCGGGAGAGACTATATGCCGCCTCAGTGAGGTCGTTTGACTGGACGATTCGCGGGCTATTTTTACGTTTCTTGTGATTGATAACCGCTGTTTCCGCCATGACAGATCCATGTGAAGTGTGACAAGTTTTTAGATTGTCACACTAAATAAAAAAGAGTCAATAAGCAGGGATAACTTTGTGAAAAAACAGCTTCTTCTGAGGGCAATTTGTCACAGGGTTAAGGGCAATTTGTCACAGACAGGACTGTCATTTGAGGGTGATTTGTCACACTGAAAGGGCAATTTGTCACAACACCTTCTCTAGAACCAGCATGGATAAAGGCCTACAAGGCGCTCTAAAAAAGAAGATCTAAAAACTATAAAAAAAATAATTATAAAAATATCCCCGTGGATAAGTGGATAACCCCAAGGGAAGTTTTTTCAGGCATCGTGTGTAAGCAGAATATATAAGTGCTGTTCCCTGGTGCTTCCTCGCTCACTCGACCGGGAGGGTTCGAGAAGGGGGGGCACCCCCCTTCGGCGTGCGCGGTCACGCGCACAGGGCGCAGCCCTGGTTAAAAACAAGGTTTATAAATATTGGTTTAAAAGCAGGTTAAAAGACAGGTTAGCGGTGGCCGAAAAACGGGCGGAAACCCTTGCAAATGCTGGATTTTCTGCCTGTGGACAGCCCCTCAAATGTCAATAGGTGCGCCCCTCATCTGTCAGCACTCTGCCCCTCAAGTGTCAAGGATCGCGCCCCTCATCTGTCAGTAGTCGCGCCCCTCAAGTGTCAATACCGCAGGGCACTTATCCCCAGGCTTGTCCACATCATCTGTGGGAAACTCGCGTAAAATCAGGCGTTTTCGCCGATTTGCGAGGCTGGCCAGCTCCACGTCGCCGGCCGAAATCGAGCCTGCCCCTCATCTGTCAACGCCGCGCCGGGTGAGTCGGCCCCTCAAGTGTCAACGTCCGCCCCTCATCTGTCAGTGAGGGCCAAGTTTTCCGCGAGGTATCCACAACGCCGGCGGCCGGCCGCGGTGTCTCGCACACGGCTTCGACGGCGTTTCTGGCGCGTTTGCAGGGCCATAGACGGCCGCCAGCCCAGCGGCGAGGGCAACCAGCCGAGGGCTTCGCCCTGTCGCTCGACTGCGGCGAGCACTACTGGCTGTAAAAGGACAGACCACATCATGGTTCTGTGTTCATTAGGTTGTTCTGTCCATTGCTGACATAATCCGCTCCACTTCAACGTAACACCGCACGAAGATTTCTATTGTTCCTGAAGGCATATTCAAATCGTTTTCGTTACCGCTTGCAGGCATCATGACAGAACACTACTTCCTATAAACGCTACACAGGCTCCTGAGATTAATAATGCGGATCTCTACGATAATGGGAGATTTTCCCGACTGTTTCGTTCGCTTCTCAGTGGATAACAGCCAGCTTCTCTGTTTAACAGACAAAAACAGCATATCCACTCAGTTCCACATTTCCATATAAAGGCCAAGGCATTTATTCTCAGGATAATTGTTTCAGCATCGCAACCGCATCAGACTCCGGCATCGCAAACTGCACCCGGTGCCGGGCAGCCACATCCAGCGCAAAAACCTTCGTGTAGACTTCCGTTGAACTGATGGACTTATGTCCCATCAGGCTTTGCAGAACTTTCAGCGGTATACCGGCATACAGCATGTGCATCGCATAGGAATGGCGGAACGTATGTGGTGTGACCGGAACAGAGAACGTCACACCGTCAGCAGCAGCGGCGGCAACCGCCTCCCCAATCCAGGTCCTGACCGTTCTGTCCGTCACTTCCCAGATCCGCGCTTTCTCTGTCCTTCCTGTGCGACGGTTACGCCGCTCCATGAGCTTATCGGGTCCACTCGCGAACGCAGAAAGGCCCACCCGAAGGTGAGCCAGTGTGATTACATTTGCGGCCTAACTGTGGCCAGTCCAGTTACGCTGGAGTCACTAGTATTTAGGTGACACTATAGAAGCGGCCGCGACAACTTGTCCACGTGGAATTCTAAGCTTAGGATCCCAATGTGCTGGAAAGATAAGACCGGAATGCACAAGCAGCTCGGCCTCGCCACCATGCCCTCCCGGAATCAGGAAGAAAGGATTCTTCTTCCCCATCGGCTGCAGAGGGACAAGGAATTTCCAGTGCTCGGCGGAATGCTTCACGGCATCGATCCTTCCCTGATGCTCTACATCGACGGCTGCTGCAAGTCCTCTGATCGTCGGCCGCTCGAAGAAGCGCCGGACCGGGAACTCGATGGCGAACCGCTGCCGTATCTGCGAGAGCAACTGCATGGCCAGAAGCGAATGTCCTCCTACATCGAAGAAGTTGTCCTCGACACTCGCGTGCTCGAGATTCAGCACCTCGCGCCAGATCTTCGCTACCTCCTCCTCGGTCGGTGTCGCAGGAGGATTCGACTCCTCTGCATCGCCTCTCCCGATAGTATCGGGAGAGGGAAGCGCACGGCGATCGACCTTGCCATTGCGGTTGATCGGCAGCGATGGAAGCTGTACAAAGTAGGCGGGAATCATATACGCGGGGAGCCTCTCCGACAGGAAGTCTCGAAGCTCGTTTGCCGGCAGGAGATCCCCCTCCTCCTTTGCCGCCACATACGCGACCAGACGCTTCTCCCCCGGACGATCCTCCCGAACTATCACGGCCGCCTGGGCTATCTTCCTGTGTTCGATGAGTCGCGTCTCGATCTCCCCAAGCTCGATACGGAACCCTCGCAGCTTCACCTGGCTGTCGGCCCGACCGATAAACTCGATCCGTCCATCCTCCAGCCTTCGAACCAGATCCCCTGTCCTGTACATCCGCGCCCCCTCGACCTCACGATAGGGATCGGGAATAAACTTCTCGGCGGTCAGCCCCGGATGGTTCATATACTCGCGGGCGACACCATCGCCACCGATATAGAGTTCTCCCGGCACACCGACCGGAACAGGGTGAAGATGTCTGTCGAGGACATGCAGGGTCGTGTTCGACAGAGGCCGTCCTATCGGTATCGTCACCGCTCCGGCAGCGACCTGTGCGACCAGTTCCCACGTGGAAAAGGTGGTTGTCTCGGTCGGACCATAGACATGCAGCAGCCGTTCGGGAGCCCCGTGTGCAAGGATGCGCTCCACCGCGCGCGGATCGACCGCCTCCCCCCCGAACAACATATGCCGCAGGCCGCGCAATGCCGACGGCTCCTCACGTGCCAGATGATTGAAGAGGGCGGTGGTGACGAACATGGTGGTGACACCATGGCGTCGAAGCTGTTCGGAGAACTCCCGCACCGACAGCAGAACATCTTTCAGGATGATCACGATCCGGGCACCATTGAGGAGTGCGCCCCAAATCTCGAAGGTCGCTGCATCGAACGAACTCGTCGACACCTGCGCGATCACATCCTCCGCACTCAACGCCACATAGTTCGTGTTGCGTACCAGTCGCACCACCGCGCGCTGCTCCACCGCCACTCCCTTCGGTACACCTGTCGATCCCGATGTGTAGATCACATACGCCAGGTTGTCGGGGCCGCTTACGCCAATCGGGTTGCTCTCCCACTCGCGGGCTATCTCCTCGGCGTGCTCTCTCACATCGATCCACTCGGCAGCGCTCTCATCCTGATGGTCGGTCGGCGGCTGGGCTGTCCCATCGGTCAGGACGATGGGGCTGCGAGCATCGCGCTGCATCAACGCCAGACGCTCGGCCGGATAGCCTGCGTCCAATGGCAGATACGCCCCCCCCGCCTTGACGATCCCCACCATCGCCACAACCATCTCGATCGATCGCTCCATCGATATGCCCACCAGCGTCTCGACACCCACCCCCCGCCGCCGCAGGTAATGCCCCACCTGGTTGGCACGTCGGTTCAGCTCCCGATAGCTTATCTGCACTCCATCGCCGATGACCGCCACCGCCTCCGGTGCGCGTGCGACCATCTGCTCGAAGAGTTCCTGCAGCGACTCCTGCGGGTAGCTGCTGCTGGTCTGGTTCCAGTCGGCAAGCTCGGCGAGTTCCTCGCTACTGAGCATCTGCAGCTGCGACAGCCGCGCATCCGGGTGCGCTGCGGCATCGGCCAGCAGCCGACCCAGGTGCTGCATCATCCGCTCGATCGTCTCCCCCCTGAACAGATCCGTGTTGTAGAGCACCGAAGCCGTCAGTTTCTCCCCCTGTTCCCAGAAGTGCACCTCCAGATCGAAGCGGGTCGTCTGCGTTTCGTTTCCGACCGATTTCAGACTCAGCCCTTCAAGCTCGAGGGAGCTGGAGGAAGCATTCTGCAAGGCGAAGACGATCTGGAAGAAGGGATTGCGACTGGGATCACGCTCGGGCTGCAACTCCTCGACCAGCTTCTCGAATGGGATGTCCTGATGCCCGTATGCCCCCAACGCCACCTCGCGTACCCGCCCGACCACCTCCCGAAATCTCGGATCCCCCGACACATCCGTCCGCATCACCAGCGTGTTGACGAAAAACCCGATCAGCCCCTCCAGCTCCGAACTCCCCCGGTTGGCGATCGGCGTGCCGACGACGATATCCGACTGTCCGCTATAGCGATGCAGCAGCGTCTGGAAGGCTGCCAGCAGCACCATGAACAGCGTCCCTCCTTCCTGCTGTGCGACCCGGCGCAACCCTTCGGCGACTTTCGTCGGCACCTCCATCCTGCGAACGGCGCCCCGGTCTGTTAGCACGGGAGGTCGAGGGTAATCTGTCGGCAACTGGAGCGTGGGGATATCCTCGAGCTGTGTGCGCCAGTACCCCAGCTGCCGATCCAGCTCCTCGCCGCTCAGCCACTCCCGCTGCCACTCCGCATAGTCTCCATACTGTACCGGCAATGCGCCCGGCAGTCCCTCCTCCTCTCCAAGCGAGAAGTGACGATACCACTGCCGCAGTTCGCGGAACAGCACGCCCCGGCTCCACCCATCGCTGGCGATATGATGCATCGTCAGCATCAGCACATGATCCTCCTCCCCCAGCTTCACCAGCTCCGCTCGTACCACCGGACCTCGCTCCAGATCGAATGGCCGGCGCGCCTCCTGCTGTGCATTGTATACAATCCGGGCTTCCCGCTCCTCCGCCGGGAGGTCCGAGAGATCGGTGAGCGGCAGCTCCAGATGCAGCGGCGTGACCACCTGCAGCGGCATCCCCCCCTCGACCGCGAAGTGCGTCCGCAGCACCTCGTGCCGCTCGACGATGCGGTTGAGGCTGTTGCGCAGCGCTTCGACATCCAGCTTCCCCATCAGCCGTGCGGCCAGCGGCACGTTGTAGGCCGGGCTCTGCGGATCCATCTGATACACCAGCCACAGTCGCTGCTGTGCAAACGAAAGGACCCGTGGCCCTGGGCTCTCCCGGCGGGTAATTCTTGGAACAGGGGGCGAATCCACTCCCTCCTGTTCGAGCAATGCATCCAGCAGTGCCCGTCGCTTGGAACTGATATCGACCAATCGTCCGGAAAGTCGGCCCATTACAACGCGCTATTGTGAACTGTTTGAAGCTTGCCAGCCAGCATCTGATCTACTTCCTCATCGGATAACTGCGAGAGTTGCATAAGAAGTCGAGCAGTCTTCTCGATGGCAACCTTCTTCTGTGGGTCTTCCAGCATTGAATCGACCATCCCTCCTATTGTGGGGGTCTCGAACAAAATACGGAGGGGCAACTGTACCTGGAACAGCTCGCGTAATCTAGCGATAACCTGCATGGCCATCAGAGAGTGGCCTCCGATCTCGAAGAAATTGTCATTGAGTCCCACCTGGGCCACTCCAAGCACCTCGCTCCAGACCTCGGCGATCAACATCTCGAGCGGGCTTGTTGGCGCAACGAAATCATCCCCCGGCCCCCCATACTGGTCGGGAGATGGGAGCGCGGCACGGTCGAGCTTGCCATTGAGTGTCAGAGGCAGGGACTCCATTGGCACAAATGCAGCAGGGATCATATAGTCCGGCAGCTTCTGCTGCAGCCAGTTTCTGAGCTGGGGGACGGTGCGCTGCATAAATCTCGCGACGATCTTTTCCTGAATCGGATTGGTCGCATAGCTGCTCCATGCCCTTCGCTCCTGCACGACCCTGTCGATGGCGTAGGGTATTCTCTTGTCCGACACGAGTTCCTTTCTGACGAAGAACGCGTTGCATCCTGTAGGATCATCGCCATTGCCGGGGACTATCGCGACCGAATAGGACGAGTTCTCCTCCAGTCGCCAGAGATCTTCCGGATCCACTCCCTCCTCCGCCCCTGTCCCGGCAAGCTCGGCACGTATCTCTCCAAGCGTGATCCCTCTGCTGGTCATCCTCTCGAGCAGGAGGCGTTCTGTATCGAGGCGCGAGTTCGGGATATTCCTTACCAGCATCGATGGAGCTTCACCTTGTTCGAGCAGCTCCTGCAGCGCGCCGATCGACTGGATATCCCTCTTCCAGTCAAGCTCAAGCGGGTCGTCGACGGCGCTGTCGTCACCGGCATCCTCCCCCTCGATATGCAGAACGACATCATAGCGGAACTTGGTCAGCTCATTGAGGCTTCCCCCGCGCTTCACAAGGATCTCGACACTCGATATCCTCGGGCACTCGTGACCGAGAGCGACAAAGAATGCGGGATCGATCACCAGCTCCTCCTCGGCCGCAGCCTGCCGCTCCACACGACGCGTCATCTGCTCGGTCGTCATCGCCGACTCGCCTCCATGGAAAAGCAGAGAGGCATGGAATGCACGGAGAAGACGGAGGTCACGGATATCTCCCAGGAAGACTTTTCCTCCAGGGGAGACGATGTCGACGGCGTCGCGGATCACCCTGAGGAGATAATCGACCCCTGGGAAATACTGTACCACGGAGTTGACGATAACCGTGTCGAAGCGCCCAGGCTCGATTCCCTGGAAGTCGTCGGCGGATTTCTGAGCGAGATCGACCTGCGGCAGCGATCCGAGATGCGGCCGGATGTCGCGGAGCGCCACAGCACTGAAATCGGTGCCGAGATAGTGCGAGCAGCCGGGAGCGATTCTGAAGAGGAGCAGTCCTGTGCCGCAGCCGATCTCCAGCACACGCTTCGGTTTCAGATCGAGAATACGCCGGGAGGTCTCGTCGACCCACTCCTTCATTTCCGATGGAGGGATCGCCTCGCCGGTATAGCTGCTGCGCCAGCCGACGATGTTGAACCCAGGATCGGGCTCCTCGCTCCGGGGACTTCCCTCGATGTTCTCTCCATAGGTCTCCTCGTAGAGCATCTGCCAGTGTGAGGTCAGCTGCTCCTCCTCTCCCTCCGACTCGACCTGCGGGACGACATATGCTACCAGCCGTGGATCGCCGGGCGAATCCTCACGAACTATCACCGCGGCATTGGCCACATCGGGATGTTGATACAACAACGACTCGATCTCGCCCGGCTCGACACGGAAGCCACGCAGCTTCACCTGATCGTCGACCCGCCCTATATACTCTATAGCCCCGTCAGGGCGTCGTCGTCCAAGATCTTTCGTCCTGTAGAGACGTCCCCCCGGGGTCTCGCTGTAAGGATTCGGCAGGAACCTTTCGGCGCTCAACGCGGCATCGTTCAGATACCCGCGAGCCAGACCATCACCACCGATATAGATCTCTCCGATCACACCGACAGGAAGAAGCTGCATCCAGCGATCGAGGATATAGACCTGGGAGTTGGCAAGCGGTAGACCGATCGGGATGGATATGGTCCCCTCATCCACCCTGTCGATATGATGCCATGTGGCAAAGGTCGTTGTCTCGGTCGGACCGTACCCGTTCAGGAGGCGTCCCGGAGGACCATCGCGGAGAACACGCTGTGCCCAGCCGACATCGACAGCCTCTCCTCCCGTCAGCACCTGCCGTATTCCGGCGTATGCGTCGGGCACGGCATGCGCCACACGGTTGAAGAGAGCATTGGTGAGCCAGAGCGTGGTGACTCGCTCCTCCCGCAATGTTCTGACGAACTCCTCTGGCCACAGCAGCACCTCGCGCTCGACCACAACCATCCGGGCGCCATTGAGGAGTGCGCCCCAGATCTCGAAGGTCGCTGCATCGAACGAACTCGTCGACACCTGCGCGATCACATCCTCCGCACTCAACGCCACATAGTTCGTGTTGCGTACCAGTCGCACCACCGCGCGCTGCTCCACCGCCACTCCCTTCGGTACACCTGTCGATCCCGATGTGTAGATCACATACGCCAGGTTGTCGCTCGTTGCAACACGCTCGGGGTTCTCTTCGCTCTCTCTGGCAATCTCCTCCCAGCTTCCGATCATATCGATCCACTCGGGAAGATCCTCTCCCGCTACGGTGCTCTTATCCTCCATGCTCTTCTTCCTCTCTCTCCCATCGGAGAGGACGAGAGGGGTACGAGCATCGCGCTGCATCAACGCTAGACGCTCGGCCGGATAGCCTGCGTCCAATGGCAGATACGCCCCCCCCGCCTTGACGATCCCCACCATCGCCACAACCATCTCGATCGATCGCTCCATCGATATGCCCACCAGCGTCTCGACACCCACCCCCCGCCGCCGCAGGTAATGCCCCACCTGGTTGGCACGTCGGTTCAGCTCCCGATAGCTTATCTGCACTCCATCGCCGACGACCGCCACCGCCTCCGGTGCGCGTGCGACCATCTGCTCGAAGAGTTCCTGCAGCGACTCCTGCGGGTAGCTGCTGCTGGTCTGGTTCCAGTCGGCAAGCTCGGCGAGTTCCTCGCTACTGAGCATCTGCAGCTGCGACAGCCGCGCATCCGGGTGCGCTGCGGCATCGGCCAGCAGCCGACCCAGGTGCTGCATCATCCGCTCGATCGTCTCCCCCCTGAACAGATCCGTGTTGTACTGGATCGACACCATCAGCCCCTCGCCTTCCTCCCAGACGAACACCTCGAGATCGAAGCGGGTCGATCGCGTTCGTATAGGCAATCCTTTTGCCGGAAGCGCATGGAAATCGAGACGGACACGCTCGACATTCTGAAGAGCGAAGAGAACCTGAAAGAAGGGATTGCGACTGGGATCACGCTCGGGCTGCAACTCCTCGACCAGCTTCTCGAATGGGATGTCCTGATGCCCGTATGCCCCCAACGCCACCTCGCGTACCCGCCCGACCACCTCCCGAAATCTCGGATCCCCCGACACATCCGTCCGCATCACCAGCGTGTTGACGAAAAACCCGATCAGCCCCTCCAGCTCCGAACTCCCCCGGTTGGCGATCGGCGTGCCGACGACGATATCCGACTGTCCGCTATAGCGATGCAGCAGCGTCTGGAAGGCTGCCAGCAGCACCATGAACAGCGTCCCTCCTTCCTGCTGTGCGACCCGGCGCAACCCTTCGGCTGTCTCGCTGTCGAGGGTGAACTGTTCCCACGATCCATTGAAGCTCTGAAACGCCGGACGAGGGAAGTCGGTGGCCAGCTGGAGCGTGGGGATATCCTCGAGCTGTGTGCGCCAGTACCCCAGCTGCCGATCCAGCTCCTCGCCGCTCAGCCACTCCCGCTGCCACTCCGCATAGTCTCCATACTGTACCGGCAATACGCCCGGCACTTCCCCACCCGGATCCTCCTCTCCGGCATTCGCCAGCGAGAAGTGACGATACCACTGCTGCAGTTCGCGGAACAGCACGCCCCGGCTCCACCCATCGCTGGCGATATGATGCATCGTCAGCATCAGCACATGATCCTCCTCCCCCAGCTTCACCAGCTCCGCTCGTACCACCGGACCTCGCTCCAGATCGAATGGCCGGCGCGCCTCTTCCGGCACACGTCGTTGCAGCTCCTGCTCCCGTTCCTCCGCCGGGAGGTCCGAGAGATCGGTGAGCGGCAGCTCCAGATGCAGCGGCGTGACCACCTGCAGCGGCATCCCCCCCTCGACCGCGAAGTGCGTCCGCAGCACCTCGTGCCGCTCGACGATGCGGTTGAGGCTGTTGCGCAGCGCTTCGACATCCAGCTTCCCCATCAGCCGTGCGGCCAGCGGCACGTTGTAGGCCGGGCTCTGCGGATCCATCTGATACACCAGCCATAGTCGCTGCTGTGCAAAGGAGAGAGGTCTCTTTTCCTTCCCACTGACAGGGACGATAGGATTGATACGGCGCCCTCTCCCCTCCTGCACAAGCCGATCGATCCGCTCGGAAAGACCGGCGACGGTAGGCAGCTCGAAGAGCGCCACCAGAGGAAGATCCACCTTGAAGATGGAGGAGAGGCTGGCGACGACCCGTGTGCCGAGGAGCGAGTGCCCGCCGATCTCGAAAAAGTTGTCGTCGAGACTGACCCGATCGAGCTTCAGTCGCTCGGCCCAGACGCCGGCGACGATCTCCTCGGTGGCTGTACGGGGGGAGAGGAATTCATCGGTCCTATCGGTGTCGCCCCCCGGAGCCGGGAGCGCTGTACGGTCGAGCTTGCCATTCGGCGACAGCGGCAGGGATTCGAGCATCACCCACGATGCCGGGATCATATAATCGGGAAGCCGCTCACGAAGGAAGCGACGCAACTCCCCGCTCTCGGGCCGATCACCTCGTGCAACCAGATACCCGACCAGACGAGACTCGGCATCGTCGCCGCGAAGCACCACCGCACACTCGTCGACAAGAGGATGCTCGCGCAGCAGCGACTCGATCTCCCCCAGCTCGATACGGAAACCTCGAAGCTTCACCTGGTTGTCGATCCGGCCGAGGAACTCGATGGCGCCATCGGACAGATAGCGCGCCCTGTCACCCGTGCGATAGAGTCGCGAGCCGGCCGCGTTGCCGAACGGATCAGGAATGAATCGCTCCCCGGTCAGTGCGGGGTTGTTGTGATAACCACGTGCGAGATTGATTCCACCGATATGGAGTTCACCCGGAACACCGACCGGGGCAGGACGCAGGTTCCTGTCGAGAACATACAGCTGTGTGTTTGCGATCGGCCTTCCGATCGGAACGCTTCGTCCCTGGTCGTCGCGAACGCACTCCCAGAAGCTGACATCGATCGCGGCCTCGGTAGGACCATAGAGGTTATGGAGGCGTGCATCGAGACGCCTAAGGAAACGGTCGACGGTCTCCTGATGAAGGGCTTCGCCGCTACAGATCACATGTCGCAGCGAACTGCATCGCTCGATGTCCGGCTCCTGCAGAAAGAGATCGAGCATCGACGGGACAAAGTGGAGCGTGGTGATCGCTTCATTGGAGATCAGATCGACCAGATAGCGTGAATCTCGATGACCGCCGGGACGCGCCATCACAAGCCGCGCTCCAGTCGACAGCGGCCAGAGGAACTCCCAGACGGAGACGTCGAAGCTGAACGGGGTCTTCTGCAATACACGATCGTCCTGATCCAGCCGATAGCGATCCTGCATCCAGAGAATACGATTCGAGATCGCCTCGTGGGTGTTCATCGCCCCCTTCGGTCTGCCTGTCGATCCCGACGTGTAGATCATATACGCGAGGTTGGCTCCCATCATCACTGGCGATGGGTTCTCGACCTTCGATGACAGGGGATCCTCCCCGCTATCGAGCGCAATGACACGATCGACCGGAAGGCGCAGGCGGAATCGCTCCTCGGTGAGAACGACCTTCACCCCTGCATCGGCGATCATATACTCGAGCCGCTTCTCGGGGTACTCGGGATCCAGAGGCACATACGCGCCACCCGATTTCAGCACACCGAGAATCGCCACGACCATCCCGACCGATCGCTCCATGCAGATCCCGACAAGGGTATCGGGCATCACCCCGTTATCGCGAAGCATATGAGCAAGAGCGTTGGCCCGTTCATTCAACTCACGATAGCTCAACTGCGTATGCTCGTCGACAACGGCGATCAGCCCGGGAGTCTGAGCCGCCTGCTGCTCGAAAAGCGTATGAACTCCCCCGTGATGCGGATAGGTGACCCCCGTATCGTTCCAGTCGACGATGATCCGGCGACGTTCCTCATCGCTCATCAGGTCGATGCGCGCCAGTGGCATATCAGGCTCGACGACGAGACGCTCGAGCAGCGTCTTGAAATGCTCCACGATCTGCACGATGGTCCGCTCGTCGAAGAGATCGCTGTTGTAGCCGAGCGATCCATGGAGTTCCGATCCCTTCTCGGCCAGCGAGAGTGTGAGATCGAACTTCGCTGTATGGGTGTCGAACCCGAGCTGTTCGACGGCGAGCCCGCCGAATTCCATTGTCTGGTGTCGCTCGGCCTCCGTCTCATAGGAGAAGATCGTCTGAAAGAGAGGGGTATAGCTGGGACTTCGCCGCATCTTCAGCTCGGCGACCACCTTGTCGAAGGGGATCTCCTGATGGGCATATGCTCCCAGAGCAGTCTCCCGTGTCGTCCTGAGCAACTGGCGGAAGGTGACGGTATCGGAGAAGCGGCCGCGAAGCGCCAGCATGTTGAGAAAGTAACCGATGAGCCCCTCGATCTCCGGACGTGTACGACCCGCCACCGGAGAGCCGACGACGATATCGTCGCTCCCGCTGTAGCGATGGAGCAGCGTCTGGAACGCCGCCAGCGTCGTCATAAAGAGCGTGGTCCCCTCCTGACGGCTGATGCTTTTCAGTCGGTCGAAGAGATCCGATCGGATTGCAAAGGAGTAGTGCGCCCCGTTGTATGTCTGTATCGGAGGACGTGTGTGGTCGGTGGGGAGCTCGAGAATCTCCGGCAGATCCTTCAGCTGCTCGCGCCAGTAATCGATCTGTCCGGCGAGAGCTTCACCTTCGAGCCACTCGCGCTGCCATATCGCATAATCGGCATACTGCACGGGAAGCGGCGGGAGCGATGGAGACCGCCCATCGACCAGTGCCTCATAGATCGCGGCGAGATCGCGGAAGAAGACCCCCTTCGACCAGCCGTCGGAGACGATATGGTGGATGACGACGATCAGCAGATGCTCTCGGTCGGAGAGCTCGAGGAGCGTTGCGCGCAACAGAAGATCGCCGGTCAGGTCGAATGGACGACGGCTCTCCTGATCGATCCATCGGCTCGACTCGGCCTGACGCTCCTCCTCGGATAGCGACCGCAGGTCGACAGTCTTGAGCGGGACCTCGCGCTGTGCGGGGATCACTTGACGGGGAACTCCATCGTGCGCGACAAAGTTGGTCCGAAGCGATTCATGCCGCTCGACAAGCGCCTCGAGGCTCCGCTGGAGCTTCGAGCGATCGAGAGGACCACGCAGCAACATCGCCCGTGGGACATTATAGGCGACGTTCCCCGGCGCCATCTGATCGAGAAGCCAGAGGACTTCCTGAGCAAAGGAGAGAGGGATCTCCTCCCCTCGCGCTGCGGGGGCGATGGGAGGGATGACCGACTCCCCCCTGGCACGCCGCCTCAGTTCAAGAAGCGCCTGCTTTGCCGGAGACAGCCCGGCTACCCGTTGATCTATCTGTTCTTTATTCAAACGTATCACTCCTGAATCACCATTGATCTCGTCAATCACCCTGGATCTTGTCCTCGCGTAAGCAGAATGGTTATGGCGGAGACACATCTCTGCCTGTGGCGGTATCCAGGTATCGACGCTCGTGGAGGAGGGTGCACTACCGACAGCTCTGTTACGAGCGAGCATGCCGGTCGCGACACGGTCTATCTACCTGAACTACTGCGGCAGGATGAATAACCGCAGTACAGCAGATCGCCCCGGAGGAGGTCTACCACCGGTTCGGGAGACAACCCTGAACCGGTCGGCACGAGATGGAACTACCCGCCCCCTCCCTTTCTCCTCCGCTTCCCTACGCTAGTCGGTCGTCATCATTATTTATACTGAATCCAAATATAGCCACAATTCCTCTGACAGCATGATCATGATTGTCTCGTCATATTCACCTATGGCTTATCTCCCCGCTGTTTCAATTCGAACTCCAGAAGCTGCTGCGCCTCCTCCTCCGAAAGGTTCTCCAGATCATCGAGCAGGCTTGCGATATCACCCTCTTCCGAAGCTGACGAAGCAGCATCGCCTATCGCTGCTGCCATAGCTGCAACGGTTGGCGACTCGAATATGCTCCGCAGTGGCAGTTCGACCTGGAACGCAGAGCGCGCCTGGGCAACGATCTGCGTCGCCAGAAGGGAGTGCCCTCCAAGCGTGAAGAAGTTGTCATGGACCCCGATCCTCTCCACCCGCAACACCCCTCGCCAGATGCCCGCCAGAGTCTCCTCCAGCGGTGAGCGGGGAGGCACAAAGTTCTCGGCGGCCCTCTCCTCCTCCGGAGCCGGAAGCGCACGGCGGTCGAGTTTCCCGTTCGGCGACAGGGGGAGCCGATCGAGCATCACAACGCTCGACGGAAGCATATACTCCGGCAGTCGTTCAGCGGCATAGGCTCGAAGCTCACTGGCGGCGACCTTCAATCCCGATGAAGCGACGACATAGGCGACAAGATCCCCATCGCCTCCCTCCTCGTCACGCACCACGACAGCGACCTGATCCACCCCGCGATGCCCCTTCATCACTTCCTCGATCTCGCGAAGCTCAACACGGTAGCCGCGGATCTTCACTTGGGAATCGACCCGGCCGAGGAACTCGACAGGACCATCCCGGAGGAACCGCGCACGGTCGCCTGTCCTGTAGAGTCGTGCCGCGGGGTCGGATGAGAAGGGATGTGGAATGAAGCGCTCCGCCGTCTCCCCAGGCTGGTTGACATAACCGGCGGCAACCCCTTCTCCACCTATATAGATCTCCCCGACCGCTCCGTGTGGAACGGGCCTCAGATACCGGTCGAGGATATAGATCTCGGAGTTCCCGAGAGGAGCGCCGAGGGGAACCGTCCCCGACATCCCCTCCTCCAATTCGACAGCTGTCGCCAGCGCGCCCACCGTCGCCTCCGTCGGCCCATAGTGGTTGAAGAGCCTGCAGCGTCCGGTCGACAGGATCCGACGCGCAAGATCCCATGTGAGCACCTCTCCTCCCATTACCAGCGTACGACGGGGAAGAACGTTCTCGATTCCTCCCGTCCCGATCAGCGCGCCGAGATGCGACGGAGTGATCTTGATCACATCGATCGGATGCTCCGCCAGATAGCGCGCGAAGAGAGCACCGTCGATCGAGGTCTCGTGAGAGATGACATGAAGACACCCACCGAACAGAAGCGACGGATAGATCGAGGTGTTGCCGAGATCGGCGGTGATCGACGAGAGAAGCGCGAAGTGATACGGCTCCGTCTCCCCCTTCAGCGCGAGGCGGTCGGTAACGGCGTATGTATAGCTCGTCAGATTGCGATGGGTGGCCACCACCCCTTTCGGTGTCCCGGTCGAACCGGAGGTGTAGATCACATACGCGGGATCGTCGGCTCCGACCTCGACCGCGAGGTTCTCCCCTGCTTCGGAAGCGATTGCACCGGCATCGCGATCGAGCGCGATGATTGTCCCACTGAACTCCGAAAGTCGATCGAGGAGCGACTCCTCGGTCACCACAAGCGATCCCCCCGCCTGCTCCAGCTGTGTCTGCAACCGCAGCGGAGGATGATCGGGATGGAGTGGGAGGTATGCGCCCCCCGCCTTTATGATCCCGAGCATCGCAGCGACCATATCGGCCGAGCGATCGACGAGGAGGCCGACGGGGGATCCTTTGCGGAGTCCCTGTTTCAGCAGATAGGACGCAAGCCTGTTGGCTCTGGTGTTGAGATCCGTAAAGCTCCAACGGGTCTCGCCCGAGACGACTGCTAACGCATCGGGAGTGAGCACAGCCTGCTCCTCGAAGATCTCGTGGACACGGCGGCCGCGCGGATAGTCGAGCGGTCGCGAGCTGAGCGTCCGGAGTAGTTCCTTTCCCTTCTCCTGCGAGATGATCTCGAGACGAGATACTGGGGTATCAGGATTGCGAACAGCATCATGCAGTAGCCGATTGAAGGCATGAGCGACATTATCGTCAACGCCGGCTCCGGAACCTTCGGCGTCGCATTGGAAGTGAAGGTTCACCTTCTCCTCGCCCTCTTCATCGGTATGGACCGACAAGAGATTGACGGCGATACGATCTCTGTACGACCACAGGCTTTCGGTGGTGATCGTCAACTCACCCGTGACGAATGTGACGAGCTTCACCCCCGCCTCGAACCCGATGTGCAGATCGTTCCGGATCTCTTCGGCGGGAGCAAACCGGTCCTGATGACTCTCGACCTCCCTGACCGAAGCTGCGACACGTCCGGCAAGTTCGCGTAAGGAGAGCGACTCGTCGATGGATAGAACCAGTGGAAGCGTTCGAGCATACGGACCAACTGCACGCTGGATATCGGGATGATTCCTGCCATTACTTCCGTACGCGATTCTCAGGGTATCCTCCCCTGTAAACCGGCAGATGAACGCTCCCCAGCATGCGAGGAGGAGCAGTTGCGGATCGTGTCCTATCTCGCTCGACAGCGAGAAGAGTCGCGACGATAATGCGTCAGGCTCGAGACTGAAGATATCGGGCTCGTCGCTCCCTTCGAGATCGGCTCTCGCCGCATCGAATGGGAAAGAAAGCACCGGAGCAGCTATACTCTCCTGCTCACGCCAGTATGTACGGTCGGCTTGGGCTGCTTGGTCGCTGCTCTGCAGCAGCTCATGCTGCCACTCGGCGTAATCGGCGTACTGAATCGGATCCTCTTCGATCCCGGACGATCCACCACCATAGAAGTGTGCGATCTCCGCAGCCACATACCGCATAGTCGGAGCGTCGGCGCAGAGAGAGGGGATGGCGAGGAAGAGACGATGCTCATTCTTCGCCAGCTTCAGCAACGTCAGATCGACAACGGGACCATGCTCGAGATCGACCGATCTGCGTGACAACTCGACTTCGATCCTGCGGACTTCGGACCGCTGCTCGGTCTCGAGGGGTCCGGTGAGATCGACCTCACGCCAGGCCGGCTCCATCGCATCATGCACGACCTGAACGGGGACCTTCAATCCCGGCTGACGCTGGAACGTGGTGCGGAGGATCTCGTGTCGCTCGATCACCGACGTGACGGCAGAGCGGAGGCGCCCGGGGTCGAGCGGACCCTGAAGGTGCAGCATTGCGATGCTGCGATAGGCCGGGCCTGTCAGCCCATGCACCCAGAGATGCTTCTGCTGAAGTGAAAGCCTGAACCCGGCAGTCGATTCGTTGCTCATCTCTCTGTTATTCCGTTTCGCTTACGAGTGCCTGTTGATCGATCATCTCCCCCATCGCCACGACGATCTTGCGATCGCCTTCGAATGGCATACGGGCATGCGCGGTGATCATGTTGTCGAGCATGATGATATCGCCTTCCTCCCATGGGAGGATCACCGCAGCCTTCCAGTAGACCTCGCCGATATGCTCCATCACCGAGTCGTCGATGCGCGAGCCATCCCCGAAGTAGACATTGCGCGGAAGATCCTCCTCGCTGAACAACGCACGAAGCGACGAGCTTGTCTCCGGGTCGAGCGAGGAGATATGATGCAACTGGATCTGGTTGAAGAAGACCCTCTCACCTGTCTTCGGATGCCGTGTCACCGCCTGCGCCCGCTGCCGCGTTCTCAGGCCACCCTCCTCGGTCCACTCGAACTCGACACCTGCGTTGCGGCAGAACTCTTCGACCTCGGACTTCTCCTCGGTCTGGAAGAAATGCTGCCAGCTCACATCGATCTTCTCGGAGAAGTTGCGGACATACATCAGCCCCTTTGTCGTGAACTCCTCGAGGATCGCCGGATCGATCAGGTTGCAGACCTCGCGACAGTCGAGCAGCGGTGTCTCGCCTCCCTGTTCGGCCGCCTTCACACAGTAGAAGGAGATCTTCAGCGGCCACCGGTGCATATGCGAGCTCTCGTTATGGAAGAGGATCGGCTTGTCGTTCGGGTAGGGGGTCGACTGGTAGATCTTGCCGCTCCCCGATTCGGCGCGGGGCAGATCGCCGTACTCGCCATACAGCTCGGGGTAGATCGCGAGGGCGACCGCCTCGAAATCCCTCACCGATCCTGTATTGAAGCCGCGAAAGAGGATCGCTCCATGCTTCAGCAGAAGCGATTCGACATGCTCCTTGTTCGCCCGCGCCCACTCGGCCAGATCGACATCGTCGGTCGCCGGGCGAAGTATCAACGGATACGTTGCTCCGTTCGCGGGAAGCTCCTCGCGCACAAGGCTGGTCTGTGATGGGGCGACCGCGCGCCGGCGTGCCGATCGTATCGATCCTGTCGAGGCTTCCTGCCTGTCACTCTTTTCCATGGCTCTGATCTTCTTTTGCTGTTCTGTAAGTATGTCGAGTTCATCCAGTCGCCGCTCGGGACCGGCAACGATATTCACGAGGAGAGTCTCGAATGCCTCGGCCATCGTCGCCACAGTCCCCTCGTCGAACAGATCGGTGCTGTAGCGCCAGATCACATGCAATCCCCCCTCGGCTGCCTCCGCGAGGAAGAGCGTCAGATCGTACTTCGACCCGGTGGTCTCCGGCGCGACGGGCGTGATCGTCAAACCGGCCAGCTCCTGCGCCGGTATCGGCGCGTTCTGCAACACGAAGAGCGTCTGGAACAGAGGCGTATGACTGAGACTCCGCTCGGGCTGCAACGCCTCCACCACCTTTTCGAACGGAAGATCCTGATGCGCATAGGCGTCGAGCGTCACCTCCCGGACACGGGCTATCAGCTCCTGGAAAGTCGGGTTGCCCGAGAGATCGACACGTAGCACGAGATGGTTCAGGAAGAACCCGATCAGCCCCTCGATCTCCATTCGATTGCGGTTGGCCACATCGGTCCCCATCACGATATCGCTCTGCCCTGAATAATTGTGGAGCAGTGTCTGAAACGCCGCCAGCATCGTCATAAAGAGCGTCCCCCCCTCCTGCCGGCTGAGCGACCTGAGCCCTTCGGCAAGCGATGGTGGAAGGAGCTGCCGGTGGCGTGCGCCGCGTGTGCTCTGAATCTTTGGACGGGGACGGTCGACCGGCAGCTTCAACATCGACAGGCCATCGAGATGCTCCTTCCAGTATCTCATAAGCCCGTCGAGGGTCTCGCCCTGCAGCCAGTTCCGCTGCCAGTAGGAGAAGTCGGCGTACTGGATCGGCAGCTCCGGAAGCGATGGTGTCGCCCCGCGTGCATATGATTCGTACAGCGCCGCGAGTTCGCGACGGAAGATCCCGCTCGACCATCCGTCGGAGGCTATATGATGGGTCGTAAGCTGCAGGATATGCTCGTTCTGGCCGAGGCGGAAGAGCCGTGCACGCAGGAGCAGATCGCCTGCCAGATCGAACGGGCGCAGCCCCTCCTCCTCCGCACGTCGTAGCGCTTCGGACTCGCGGAGACTCTCCTCCAGTTCTTCGAGATCATCGATTGGAAGAGCCAGCTCCGCCGATGGAGAGATCCTCTGATAGGGCTCCCCTGCTATGTCGCCGAAGGTGGTTCTCAACACTTCGTGGCGCCTGACTATCTCGTTCAGACTCTGCCTTAATGCATCGACATCGAGAGGTCCTTCCAGCCGGAAGATCTCCGGAATGTTATAGGCTGCGCTCCCCGGCTCGAGCTGGTCGATAAACCAGAGACGCTGCTGTGCAAAGGAAAGCGGAAGCCGGAGGTCACGCGGAGCCGGAGCGATAGGGGACTCGGAGTACCCTCTGGCCGCACGCCGCGCCGATTCTATCTGCGAGGCGAGACCTGCAACCGTCGGGGACTCGAAGAGGGTGCGCAATGAGACATCCATCTTCAATGCCGTCCTCAGCCGGGAGATCACCTGTGTGGCAAGAAGCGAATGACCGCCGAGCTCGAAGAAGTCATCCCGCACACCGAGGCGCTCGACTCCAAGCACCTCGCTCCAGATCCCTGCGATCAACTCCTCGAGCTGGCTCCCCGGGGCTTCGAAGTTCTCGCCACCGACGGTGTTGTCGAGATCGGGACGTGGCAATGCACGACGATCGATCTTTCCGTTGGCAGTGTGCGGAAGCGAGTCGAGGAAGATAAAACTCGACGGGACCATATAATCCGGGAGCCTCTCTCCGAGAAATCCGCGGAGCATCGGCACAAGGCGTCGCACCTCGAACTGCTGCATCGGCCGGTTGACATAATCGCTCAGTGGACGGTACGCTCTCTTTTTCGCGGGGACTTCGGCAACCGGGACCTCCACGGTCTCGACCCCCTTGCGGCGAAGCAGCACATTGTAGGCTCCATCCTCCGTCGCAGTCGACCAGGTGATATCGATCTCATAGGGGAGATCCTCCTCGAGCGCCCAGATATCCTCCGGGTCGATCCCCCCTCCGCTCTGCTGCACGATTCTCTCGCGCAGCTCACCGACCGTCGCGGGCGGGTCGTTCCCCTCGATCAGCTTCATCACGAGGAGGTCATCCCAGATGCGGGCGTTCGGCACAGCGGCGAAGTGGAGCAATGCCGGCTCCTCCTCGCGCAGTACGCGTCGAAGCTCCTCGATCGTCATCTCACGCTCGCTCCAGTCGACCGGTTCCGGGACCGGACGACGGCTCTCGGGCTCGCCGATATGGAGGATCGCATCATAGCGGAAGCGAGTCAGTTCGTTGCGGTTGTGTCCTCTGAGCAGCTTCATTTCCACCTGACCGATCTTCGGCATCTGCTCGCGCAGCGCAGCGAAGAACTGGGGCTCCACCGTCAGCTGCTTCTCGAACGTCACGTTCCGCTGAATACGCCGCTTTAACTCCTCCGTCGGCAGAGAGTCGGGAGCGCGAAGCAGCTGCACCGATGCATGGAAAGCCTCCAGGATCAACCTGTTGCGCACATCGCCGAGGAGGATAAAGCCCCCCGGCTCGACCGAGGCGACGGCTTTGCCGAGAACGTCGAGGAGATATTCCACATTCGGAAAATACTGCAGCACCGAGACGACGATCACCGCATCGTACTGCTCGCCCTTCACATCAGCGAAATCGTCTGCGGCACCATGACGGAGCGTGACCCCGGGGATGCTCGGCTCGTGTGCCTCGAGCTGCCGGCGGAGCACATCGAGCGCCTTCTCCGAGATATCGGTGGCATGATAGATCTCGCAGTGAGGGGCAACCCTGAAGAGCATAAGGCCGCTTCCGCTCCCCAGATCACGCAGGCGCCGGGGCTTCAAGGCGAGAATACGGTCGACCGTCTGGTTCACCCACTCGGCAACCTCGTCGGCTGGCATCTGCTCGCCAGAGTAGCTGCTCTCCCATCCGGCTATATAGAATTCGAACTGCTGGCTCGAGTCGACCTCGCCGTAGAGATCGTTGAACACCTCGTTCCACTCGGCGAGCTGCTGCGCCGGACGGTCGTCGCCGAGACTCCCGTCATGGTACTCGGGATTGGCGACGACATATGCTGCAAGTCGCTTTGTGCCGATCTCGTCGTCATGCGCGGCGACCACTCCCTCCAGCACTCCGGGGTGCTCGTTCAGCACGGACTCCAGCTCGCCCAGTTCGATACGGAACCCACGCACCTTCACCTGTGTATCGGCGCGACCGAGCAACTCGATATTCCCGTCGGGGAGGTAGCGTGCAAGATCTCCTGTGCGGTAGAGCCTGGCTCCCGGAGTGTCGCCGAATGGATGCGGCAGGAACCTGTCGGCGGTCAGATCGGGTCGACCGAGATAGCCGCGCGACACGCCATCTCCGCCGATATACATCTCCCCTCCGATGCCGATCGGAGAAGGCTGGAGATTGCCGTCGAGGATATAGACCGATGTGTTGGGAAAGGGGCGTCCGATCGGCACCATCCCTTCTCCCCGCCCCGCTCCCCTGCGGCTCTCGAAGTATGTGCTGTCGACTGTCGCCTCGGTGATGCCATAGGAATTGATAAGCCGTGTGGAGGGACCGCAGAAGCGAAGGAACTCCTCGTACTCTCCCTGATACCAGCTGTCGGAGCCGGCGACGAGCAGGCGCATAAAGTCGAGCTTCCTCCCCTCGCGATCGACATGAGCAAGGAGGTTTCTCAACACTGCGGGGATGAACTCGGCGGCATCGACGTGCTGATCGAGCATCAGTTCGTAGAGCTTCACAGGATCGAGCAGATACTCGCGCGGGCAGAGAACAAGGCGGGCACCGGAAAGGAGCGCGCGTGCAAGATCTCCCGAGAAGACATCGAACGAGAAGCTCGCCATCTGCAGATGCGAGCGCGCATCATCGCGAAGCCTGTACTCTCTCTCCCATCCCCGATATGCGTTGACAAGGTTTGCGTGCGTGACCCCGACCCCTTTCGGTCTGCCTGTGGAGCCGGAGGTATAGATCAGATAGACAAGATTGTCCGGCGACAGATCGCTCTCGAGATTCTCCGGGCTCTGTTGCGCAATTGTCTCCCATGAGCTGTCGACGGCGACAACCGCCCCGCGATAGCCGGGGAGATCACCTGCCAGACCGCTATCGGTCAGCAGAACTGTCGCGCCGGAGTCTTCGAGCATATAGGCCAGACGCTCGCGCGGGTAGGCAGGATCGAGCGGGAGGTATGCGCCCCCTGCCTTGATCACACCGAGCACGGAGACTATCATCTCCAGCGAGCGCTCCATACAGATGCCGACGATCGCTTCGGCTCCCACGCCGAGCGAGCGGAGGTGGCGCGCAAGCTGGCTGGCTCGGCCGTTCAGCTCGCCGTAGCTCAACTCACGACCATCCCAGACGACAGCAACGGCATCGGGAGATGCCGCAGCCTGCTCTTCGAACAACCTGTGCACCAGCGACGAGGGATGATCCGCCCGTTCGCCTTTCCATGCGTGCAGAAGCCCGTCACGTTCGGCATCGGTCACCATCGATATCGCCGAGAGGGTCCGCGCCGAGCTGGTAACAAGCGATTCGAGGAGCGCCACGAAATGACCGAGCATACGCGATATCGTCTCGTCATCATAGCGTGAGCGATCGTAGCTTATACCAACCCCTACCTCGCGCCCGGGATATGCATGCGACATCAGCGGATAGTTCGTGCTCCCCACCCACCGGCCATCGGCTATGGTGAGTCCTCCACGCTCCTGTCGCACCGATGGATCGACAGGATAGTTCTCGACCACAAGGATGTTCTCGAACATCGGGAGATTGCGTGGCATATCGTTCCACTTCTGCACCTTCACCAGTGGCGCATACTCGTAGTTCTGCATCTCCAGCTGCCTTTGCTGAATCTCTCTGAGCCAGTCGAGGGCGACGGCATCGGGATCGATTCGCACCCGTACCGGGAGCGTCGTCATCAATAGACCGACTATCGACTCGACCCCCTGGAGGGAGGCAGGTCGACCGGAGAGGATGGCGCCGAAGAGGACATCGTTCTCGCCGCTGTAGCGACTCAACAGAAGCGCCCAGGCTCCCTGCACCAGGGTATTGAGCGTGAGCCTGTTCCTGCGCGCCCACGACTGTATCTGTGAGGATTTCTCCTCGCTCAGATGTATCTCCTGCATACTCTGACCGAGCTGACCACTCGACTCCGCTCCATCGACGCGATCGACCTTCAGCGTCGTCGGATGGGTAAAGCCTCTCAGCTCCGATCTCCAGAACGTCTCCGCCTTCTCCATGTCCTGTGCTTGCAGCCAGCCGATATAATCTCGGTAGGGGCGGACCCTCTCGAGACGGATATCCTTCCCCTGGGTGTACGCCTCGTAGAGAGCGAAGAGTTCCTTGCGGATCACTCCCGACGACCACCCGTCGAGCATAAGATGATGGTAGCTCCAGACAATGCGGTGGCTCTCTTCATCGGTACGCAGCAGGGCGAGGCGCATCAGGGGTGCCCTGGTCAGCTCGAAACCCTGGCGACGATCTTCACCGAGGAAGTCCTCCAGCCATCGTTCCTGCTCGGCGGCGGGGAGATCGCGCAGGTCGTGATGGACCACAGGGACGGAGACATCGCTGAAGACGACCTGTACAGGCTCCTCGATCCCCTGCCAGACACATGCGCTGCGCAGAACCGGATGCCGGTCGACGATTTTTCTCCACGCGCGCTCGAACGCATCGACGTCGAGTTTCCCGTTCAGGGTCATCACGATCTGCTGGAAGTACACCCCCTCCCCTTCGGAATAGAGGCTCTCGAAGAGCATCCCATGCTGTACCGATGAAAGAGGGTAGATATCCTCGATTGTATTACTGCTCATTGTTCTCGTCACTGTTATGCCTTGCCGACGCCCGAGAGGATCTTGTCCAGTGTCTTCTGATCGAACTTCCCGAGAGGGAAATCCGACGGGGTATACCCCCCCGCCCCGGATGAATGACAATGCTCGATCAAGGCGCGGAGCTTCCCGGTAAAACTCTCCGTCAGCCGTTCGATCGTCTCTCTGTCATGGATGTTTTCACTGTAGCTCCATCCCACCCTCAGAGCCCCGTCGTTGATGATCGCATCGATACCCAGTATCACGCTTCGTATCCCCATCGGACTACGCGAGGCGCCAGCCGGCTCCCGGACGATAGTAAACCGTGCGTCACGGTCGCCCTGCTGATCGAACTGCCCCAGATAATTAAAGCTGATTTCAGGATGATGTCGGGAACGAAGCTCACGAACCCGTGGACCATCGGAGGCAAGATAACGAAGCAGACCGAAACCGATGCCCCGATTCGGGATACCCCGGAGGAGTTCCTTGATGCCGGTGATGGCCTGTCGCAGATCGAAGAGACCGTCGAGAGGGAGCCGCACGGGGAAATGCGTGGTAAACCAGCCAACGGTTCTCGACAGATCGACCCCTTCGACGATCTCCTCGCGACCATGACCTTCGAGGTCGATCAGCAGCGCATCGGCATCACTCCACTCGGAGAGAGTCTGCGCCAGCGCCGTCACAAGCAGGTCGTTGATCTGGGTGCGATACGCCGCCGGAGCCGTATGGAGCAACGATCCTGTCTCGTCGGCCGACAGCTCCCCCCAGAGTGTCCGCTTCGACGCTTCCGAGTTGACACCGTCGGCGCGGTCACGCGGAACGCTGCCGATGCGACCCGCTGTCCCCTCGAGCCAGTAGTCGAGCTCGTCGTCGAGCCCCCCGCTCATGGTATGATCGGTCAGCCGCCGGCTCCACTCCTGAAACGATGTGCTCTTCGGCGGAAAGGAGATCTTCCCGCCGGTGACAAGCGATCCATAGGCACACTCGAGATCCTCCAGCAGTATCCGCCAGGAGACCCCGTCGACTGCCAGATGGTGGACGATAAAGAGTAAGCGCGCCCCTGCACCATCCCACGAACTGAAGAGCACCACACGAAGAAGTGGCCCGCTCTCCAACTTCAGGCTCTCCTGCAGGCTCGCCCCCTTCTCCTCGATAGTACGCCTCTGCTCCTCCTCCCCCATCCCCGCGAGGTCGATATGATGGAAGAACTCGTTCTCCTCCGTCGCCGCGTTCCAGGCCTCCCACCCATCGTCGCTGCGCCGGAAGCGAAGCCTGAGCGCATCGTGATGTCGCACAAGCATGGCGACGGCCTCGCGCAGATGCGCTGGATCGATCGGCGTATCCGCCTCGAGCATCATCGGCATATTCCAGTGATGCGGCTCCGGCAGATCGAACTCGAAGAAGCGCATCTGGATCGGTGTGAGCAGGACAGGACCGGTGACATCATCCTGGCTGGCATGGATCGCCGGGGCGCTCCCGACAACTTCGGCAAGGTCGGCGATCGTCTGGTACTGGAAGAGCTGCTTTGGCGTCAGCTGCAACCCGGCCTGATGAGCACGTGTGACGATCTGGATGCTGAGGATCGAATCCCCTCCCAGCTCGAAGAAGTTATCGTGTACCCCGACCGATTCCAGTCGCAGCACCGTCGACCAGATCTCGCCCAGCGTCGACTCGATATAGGAGCGTGGGGCGACATTCTCGGTGTGGCTTTCGAGCGCACTCGGATCGGGAAGGGGGAGAGCCTCGCGGTCGATCTTTCCGTTGGGTGTAAGAGGGAGAGCGCCGAGCGTCACAAAGGCGGAGGGGACCATGTAGTCGGGGAGCTTCCCTCGCAGGTGTCGTCGCAGATCGTTCAGGGAAACGCTCTCACCGGCAGGGACCAGATAGGCCACGAGTCGCTTCGTCCCCTCCTTGTCCTCCCACACCTTCACGGTGCTCTCGCGCACCCCCGGATGCCCGGCAACAGCCACCTCGATCTCCCCCGGCTCGATGCGGAAGCCACGGATCTTCACCTGCTGGTCGATACGTCCAAGGAACTCCAGGTTCCCGTCGGGGAGATAGCGAGCCAGATCTCCGGTGCGATAGAGACGATCGGATGGATCGTCAGAGAAGGGGTTCCGGATGAATTTCTCCTCGGTCTGCTCCGGATGGTTCAGATAGCCTCGCGCCACCGGTGCGCCGCCGATCAGGATCTCACCCGGCACACCCGACGGGACCTGCTGCATATTCCTGTCGACCAGATAGATCTTTGCATTGGCGATCGGCCGGCCGAGCGGGAGCGTCATCGATCGCGTCTCGATCGGCCATTCGTCGACACGATAGGTAAGGACGCCGACCGTTGTCTCGGTCGGACCGTAATGATTGTAGACCACGGTTCCATGAGCCAGATCGAGCAGCCGCTCGACCCATTCAAGACGCGACGCCTCCCCGCCGAGCACAAGCCGCTTACGTGGCATAAGACGTTCGGGATCTGTTCCGCTCAGTAGCGCGGCCAGATGCGACGGAACGATCTTCAGGCAGTCGATCCCCTCCCGCTGGAAATACTCTCCAAGCGCCTCGGGATCGCTTGCCCGCTCCTGTGAAATCAGATGAAGGCTCCCGCCGCTGAGCAATGCGGGGAAGAGCATCGTGTTGCCGAGATCGGCGGCGATCGTCGAGACCATCGCATAGCTCCAGCCATCTCCCAGCTCCAGACGCTGCCCGACCGCATGGACATAGTTGAGCAGCTGGCGATGTTCGACACCGACCCCCTTGGCACGTCCTGTCGAGCCCGATGTATAGATCACATAACAGAGGTTCGTGCTCCCAGCACCCGACGCCGGATTGCTCTCCGGCTGGCGGGCGATCTCCTGCTCCTCCCTGTCGATCGCAACGACTCCTGCATGATCCCCGAACAGTTCCGCCAGGTTCTCCCGTGTGACCACGGCAGATGCCCCGGCATCATCGAGCATATATTCGATACGATCGGGGGGATACGCGGGGTCGATCGGCAGGTACGCTCCTCCCGACTTCATGATCGCCAGCAGCGCGACGACAAGATCGGCCGATCGATCGAGGCAGAGTCCGACCGGCTGATCGGGACCGATGCCTCTACCGATCAGATAATGTGCGAGACGGTTGGCGCGACGATCGAGCTGCCGATAGCTCAGGCGCTCTCCCTCGTAGACAAGTGCGACGGCATCAGGGGTCCGCTCGACCTGAGACTCGAACTCCCGGTGCAATGTCTCCCGCATCGCGTACCGATCCTGCGTCCCGCTCCACTCGGCGAGCGATTTCAGCTCTGCTTCAGGAAGAAGGGGAAGGGTCGAGATCGTCCTGTCGGGATCCTCGACGACTGCTCCGAGCAGATGGGTGTAATGAGCGGCAAAGCGGTCGATCGTTTCCGCATCGAAGAGATCGGTGTTGTATTTCCAGACGGTCTGGAGCCCGTCCTCCTCTTCGCGGACAAAGAGAGAGAGATCGAACTTGGAGATCCCGCGCTTGAGTGTAAGCGGCTCCGCCGTTACCCCGGGAAAGTCGAGAGCGACCGTCCCGAAGTTCTGCAGGGCAAAGCTTACCTGTACCAGCGGGTTATGCGTCAGGTTCCGCTCCGGCTGAAGCTCTTCGACCAGGCGCTCGAACGGGAAGTCCTGGTTGGCGTGAGCGCCGAGGACAGTCTCGCGGACACGATCGAGAAGCTCGCGGAAGGTGGGGTCACCCGACAGATCGCCTCGCAGCACGAGAGTGTTGATAAAGAAACCTATCAACCCCTCGATCTCCGCTCGATTGCGATTGCCGAAGAGCGAAGCCACAGCGATCCCCTCCTGTCCCGTATAGCGATACAGCAGGGCCTGGAACGCTGCGAGAAGGGTCATAAAGAGCGTCGCTCCCTCGGTCTGACTCAATTCTCTGAGTCGACGGGCAAGGGATGCGGGCACCGTATGAGTGCTCCAGGAGCCATGGTATGTGCCGACCGAAGGTCGTGGCCTGTCGATTGGGAGCTCGACCAGTGGTGGAAGCCCGGCAAGCTGTTCCTTCCAGTAGTGGAGCTGCGACTGCAGGAGATCTCCTCCCAGCCAGTCCCGCTGCCAGAGGGCGTAATCTCCATACTGTATCGGCAGATCGGGGAGCGCGATCGGCTCCCCGCCGGTGAGATTCCGATAGTACGCCGACAGCTCGCGAAAGAGAACCCCGATCGACCATCCGTCGGTGATGATATGATGCATCGAGAGCACCAGCAGATGATCGTCAGTAGCAAGCTCGAAGAACACCGCGCGGATCAGAGGACCGGCGGTCAGATCGAATGGCCGCAGCGTCTCGTCTGTCGCAAGCCTGAGCATCTCCTCCTCTCGCCGCACTTCGGGAAGAGTCGATAGATCGATCCTCTCGGCCTTGATGACAACCGATGGCAGCACAACCTGCCGTGGCTCCTCCCCCTCCGCAGTGAAGTACGAGCGAAGGGTTTCATGACGACGCACTACCTCGTTCAACGCTCTCTCGAACGCATCGATATCGAGTCGTCCCTTCAACCTGACGACATACGGGGTGATATAGATAGGGCTTCCGGGATCGAGCTGGTCGAGGAACCAGAGCCGCCGCTGTGCAAGCGAGAGAGGATAGGTCCGGCGCGCCCGCTTCCTTGCAAGTAGCTCCGCGGCGAGCGCGCGCTTCTCCTCGGTAGAGAGATTTGCGATGTCCTTGTTGGTCACCCCTCGCCCTCCTCGTTCAGCAGATCCTTCAGAAGCGCATCGAGGTCCTCGTCGCCGAGCGCGTCGAGATCGACCTGCTTCTCGACAGGATCCGCTCGCTCGATTCTGCTGCTGGTCGACTCTCCTGTCAGATTGGCAACGGCGAGGGCAAGCTCGGCGATCGTCGGATCCTTGAAGAGGATCTTCATCGGAATGTCCACACTATACGATTCGCGAAGGCGCGAAAGGATCTGCAGGCCCATCAGGGAATCTCCTCCAAGCTCAAAGAAATTATCGTGAATGCCTATCCGCTCCATGCTGAAGAACCTGAGCCAGATCGCAGCGATCTTCTCCTCGATCTCGTTGCGAGGCGCGACATAGTCGGTGGCGATCTCGGGTCGCGGGTATGCGCTGGCGCTCTCGTCGACCTCCACCTCCTTTTCCTCCAGTGATCCCGGCTCGGCCCACCGGCTCAGCCTCAGCTGCAGGTCGGCTGTCGAGACAAGGATACGTGGCTCGGCGGCTATCGAGAAGAGACGACGGAAGACCTCGGGAGCCTCCTCGGGGGTGATGGCGAGATCGGCAAGGGCGCTCCCCATCGATCGCTCGGCCGATCGCTCCCTCAACTTCCATGCATCCCAGTTGACGCTCAGCCACCGCTCCCCTGTTCGGTTGTTGCGTGTGGCAAGGGCATCGATAAAGCTGTTGGCAGCCGCATAGGCCGCAAAGCGCAAGCCTCCGAGCGCCGATGCCAGCGACGATTGAAGCAGACAGAAATCGATTGCTCTGCCCTGCAATGCGCTGTCGAGCGAGATCGCCCCGCGCACCTTTGCGCCGAACTGCCGACCGATCACATCATCTCCCGTATCCTCGATCATCGCAAACGCATCCTCTCCGACCTCGGCAGCCGAATGGATCACGCCATGCAGCGCACCGAACCTTCTCTCGGCCAGTTCGATCGCCTCCCTCATCTGCGCATGGTCGGTCACGTCGGCCACCACAATCTCGACCTCTCCTCCCATGCTCTCGCAGCGCTTCAGGCGCTCGATCTTCCTGCTGACCGGATCGTCCTCGCCATGCCCGGCAAGCCATCCGTCCCAATCCCGGCGGGACGGAAAGGATGAGCGCCCCACCAGCACAAGCTTCGCTCCAACCTCGCCGGCCAGATACTCCGCCAGCAGCAGGGCGACTCCACCGAGACCTCCTGTGAGGAGATAGACCCCTCCATCCCGCAGCATGACCGGTGTCGGGGCGTCCGGGAGCTGAAGGGGCTCGAACGATTCGGTCCACCGGTATCGACCGCGATAGGCGACGACGGTATCGCGACTGGTGGATCGTATCTCGTGAAGTAGCTGCTCGAGGCTCCTGCTGTCGATCGCGTCATCCCCTCGGGAGAGCATCAGATCGACCGAGCGGCAGACGACACCGGGGTATTCCTGCGGGATCACCTTGCAGAGCCCGAGGAGGGTCGCGTGCGCAGGAACTATCGACTCCTCGCCGGAGACATCGTGCAGATGCGAGGTGAGAGCGATGACTTCCAGCCTCCCCGCACCTCTGCGCTTTGCAGCTTCCCCGGTGAGGTAGAGAAGGCTACGGAAGCCGCGAGGATCGTCCCAGCTCTCGTCCGACTCTCCAGCTCCAGGGCTCCAGCAATGAACGATCCGCGTCGGGGCGATCCCGTTCTCATGGAGCATGTCGAGGAGCTTCCCATACCCGCTCCGATCTCCGGGATCGATCGTGTACTCCCGTTCGCCCACCGTCGAAAAGCGGTCTCCGGCGCGGACGATCACCACATTCGATTCCCCGGCGCACAGCTCCCGCTCGATCTCTCTTCCGATCGGACCCTCGTCGACCAGCAGAAGCCATCTCGTATCGATATCGGTCGAGGAGGCGGGAAGTGGAGCGCGGCGCCATGAGGGGAGATAGAACCACTCGGCGATCTCTCCCTTCTTCCGTATCGCCTCGCTTCGTCCCGCTGCGATCGATCCTTCGCCTGGCGCTATCCAGTAACTACGGCGGTCGAACGGATAGGTGGGGAGAGCTATGCGGGAACAGCGCTCGCGCGCATGGCGCTTCTCCCAGTCGACCTCCACGCCGCCGAGCCAGAGGTCTCCGAGCGAGTGGAGAAGCGATTCCTGCTGAGGGGTTTCATCGTGCGGGTTGCGCATCGACGCGATGATCAGATGATTCGGCCCCTTCTCCGGGTGGCGTCGCGCAAGGGTCGTCAGCGTCTGTCCGGGACCGACCTCCAGCACCACGCAATCGGGATCCTTCAATATCTGCCCGATGCCGGCAGCGAAATGCACTGTCCGTCGCAGATGCTCGGCCCAGTATTCGGGACGTGTCACCTGCTCAGCCGTGATCCACTCCCCTGTCGTATTGGAGATATAGGGGATCTGTGGAGGATGGATCTCGATGGTGCGCACCAGGGCGATGAACTCGTCGAGACACGGGTCCATCATCGGTGAGTGGAAGGCATGCGAGGTCGCCAGAGGACGGCACTCGATCCCCCTTGCGGTGAATCGCTGGCGCAGATCCTCGATGCTCTCGGATGGACCGGAAACGACACATGTCGACGCGGTGTTGATCGCGGCGATCGAAACGGAATCATCGAGCAGCGGGCGTAACTCCTCCTCTGTCAGAAACACCGCGAGCATCGAGCCACGAGGGAGCGCTCCCATCAACCGCCCACGTGCGGCCACCAGTCTGAGAGCATCGGGAAGCGAGAAGACCCCTGCAATACAGGCGGCCACATACTCACCGATACTATGGCCTATCAACGAGTCGGGCCTCACGCCCCAGCTTAGCCAGAGTTGTGCCAGGGCATACTCGAGCACAAAGAGCGCGGGCTGGGTGTACTCGGTCCTGCCGATCCGCTCCTCCGCCTCCCGACTCCCCGATTCCGACGGGAAGAGAGTCTCGCGCAGATCGAGCCCCATGATGGGTCGAAGCATCTCGCAGCAGCGGTCGATCTCCTCCCGAAAAACCGGCTCGTTCTCGTAGAGATCTCTTCCCATGTTGATATGCTGCGATCCCTGTCCGGTGAACATGAACGATACGGTCCGGGATCTGGCTCCCATCCCGCTGCTGGCAATCCGTTTGCGGTCGTTGGCCTCGAGCGTGGCGATCGCATCGTTCTGATCGCGACAGACGATGATCCTGCGCTGCTCGAACATCTTCCGACCCAGATGGAGAGTGAAGGCCAGATCCCGCATGTTGAGACCGGGATGATCGTGGAGATGGCGTCGCAGCCGGTCGGTCATCCGGTCGAGTGCCGACGGGGTTCTGGCCGAAAGGGTCAGTACATGCCAGGGATGATCGCTCTGGGATGGCTCCATATACGGAGCCTCCTCCACCACCACATGCGCGTTGGTTCCTCCCATGCCGAACGAGCTTACCCCGGCACGACGCGGTGAGCCGTTCGACTTCCATTCAGCAAGAGCCGAGTTGACATGGAAAGGGGTCTCCTCGAAATCGATCTCGGGGTTGGGACTGCTATAATGAAGGCTCGGGGGGATCTGCCGATGCTTGAGCGATAGCACGGTCTTGATAAGCCCTGCAACACCCGCGGCGGCGTCGAGATGCCCGATGTTCGTCTTCAAAGAACCGATGGCGCAGAACCCGTTCCTGTCGGTCCCGAGGCGGAACGCCTGAGTCAGCGCCGCGATCTCTATCGGATCGCCGAGGTTCGTGCCGGTGCCATGTGCTTCGATATAGCTTATCGTATCGGGATCCACACCCGAGATGGCATGCGCAGCGGCGATCACCTCCGCCTGCCCCTCGACGCTCGGGGCGGTGAAGCCCACCTTGAGCGATCCATCGTTATTGATCGCCGAGCCTCGGATAACCGCATGGATCGAATCCCGGTCGGCGATCGCTTCGCTCAACCGCTTCAGCACCACCACTCCCGCACCCCGTCCCCCGATCGTCCCGGCTGCATCAGCATCGAATGCACGGCAGTGGCCGTCGGGGGAGAGTATCCCTCCTTCCTGATGGATATAGCCTGCGGTCTGGGGGAAGTTGATCGAGACGCCTCCTGCAAGCGCAATATCGTTCTCCCCGTCGAGAAGACTCTGGCAGGCGACATGAACCGCGACAAGGGATGTGGAGCATGCGGTCTGCACCGTCATGCTCGATCCCTTCAGGTTCATCTTGTAGGAGACACGGGTGGCGATGAAATCCTTGTCGTTCTCGAGTCGCAACTGGAGCGTTCCGACGGAGCGGACCAGATCGGGATGGGAATGAAGATTGTTATGGAGATAGCTGCTCATGTTCGACCCGGCGTAGACGCCGACGGCGCCCTTGTACCGCTCGGAGTCGTAGCCGGCATGTTCCATCGCCTCCCATGCGCACTCGAGGAAGACACGTTGCTGCGGATCCATCAGCTCCGCCTCGCGCGGGCTGTAGCCGAAGAAGAGCGGGTCGAAGTGGTCGGCATCCTCGAGTACCCCTCCCGCTTTTATATAGTTCGGATCGCGCAGCAGCGAGCTGTCGATCCCCGCGTTCTCCAGTTCCTCGTCGGAGAAGAAGGTGATCGACTCGACACCACGGCTGAGGTTTTCCCAGAGTTCGTCGATGTTGCGGGCCCCCGGGAACCGCCCCGCCATGCCGATGATCGCAATGGCTTCCATCGTTTCCTGTGCATCTGTCAATGTCTCTTGGCTCATCACTGAATCTCTGATCGTACTGGCATCATCGGTTGAAAAGGGCGAGACGAGCACGCCCCGGCATCTCGATCGCAATCTGTTTCCATATCATCCTCTGCGCTGCAGGCGCGCCCGGCGCTGGCTGGTCGCCTCTCGCTGTTTCTCCGCACGGCTCTTGACCTTCTCTTCCAGACCCCCAACCCCACTCCCCTCCTCGTTGCTCAGATAGCTGGCCAGCGAGCTGATGGTGGGGCAGCGAAACAGATCCACCAGTCGCACCGGACGGTCGAGCAGATGCCGAAGCCGGTTGTAGACCTGCGCAAGCAGAAGTGAATGCCCACCGAGGTCGAAGAAGTTGTCATGTCGCCCAACCCTCTGAAGATGCAACTCCTCCTGCCAGATCGACGCGATCGTCTGCTCGAGCTCCGAGGCGGGCGGAGAGTAGGTGACACTCTCCCCCTGCACCGCATCACCGTGAGGAGGCGGAAGCGCATGACGATCGACCTTGCCGTTCGGGGTGATGGGAAGAGCATCGAGCTGAACGAAGGCCGAGGGGACCATATAGCCCGGAAGCTTTCCGACGAGATGATCCCGGAGTTCGGAAGGAGCGAGGATATCCCCTCCGTCGGTGGGGACAAGATAGGCAACGAGTCGCTTCTCTCCCGGCTGATCCTCGCGGATGACAGCGGCCGCCTGGCGCACCTTCCCGTGCTGGACAAGCGCTGCCTCGATCTCACCAAGCTCGACCCGGAAGCCGCGCAGCTTCACCTGATGGTCGGCGCGTCCCATGAACTCGATATTGCCATCTCCTCTGCGTCGAACCACATCCCCTGTCCTGTAGAGTCGCTCCCCCGGCCAGAGACTGAAGGGATCGGGAATGAACTTCTCCGCGGTCAGCCCCGGATGGTTCAGATAGCCTCGCGCAAGACCATCCCCGCCGATATAGAGTTCTCCCGGAATGCCGAGTGGAACAGGTCGCAGATGCCGGTCGAGAAGATAGGCGCGTGTGTTTGCGAGAGGACCGCCGATCGGTATCGTGGTTGCCCCATCGGGAACGCTCTCGATCAGAAACCATGTGGTATAGGTCGTCGTCTCGGTCGGACCGTAGACATGGAGCAGCCTCGCCGGTGGCCCCTGCTCCAGCACCCGCTCCACCCATCGGGGATCGACCGCCTCGCCGCCGAAGAGCATATGGCGCAATCCTCCAAGCGCGGTCGGTGCCTCTCTGGCCAGATGGTTGAAGAGAGCCGTCGTCACAAAGAGAACGGTGACGCCATGCCGTTCGAGCGTGGCGGCGAACTCGTCGACCGCAAGGAGGACATCCTTGACGACCACCACCAGTTTCCCGCCATGAAGCAGCGCACCCCATATCTCGAACGTTGCGGCATCGAACGAGCTGTTGGAAGCCTGGGCGATCACATCGGTGTTGTCGAGATCGACATAATCGGTGTCGATCACAAGGCCGACCACCGCACGGTTGGTGACTGCGACCCCCTTGGGTATGCCCGTCGAGCCTGATGTGTAGATCACATATGCGAGGCTCTCCGCATGGGTCACGACATCGGGATTCTCCACCGGCTGCTGCGCGATCGTATCGCTGTCACGATCGAGGTCGACGAGGAGGGGTCCCCCTTCAGCGGCACCGTCGAAGAGATCTCTTCCAGTCGCATCTACTATCACCACAGGTGTGGCGGCATCCTTCACCATCAGCGCAAGCCGCTCTTTGGGGTAGGTCGGATCGAGAGGGACATAGGCTCCTCCGGCCTTGATGATGCCGAGCATCGCGACGATCATCGGGATCGATCGCTCCATCGACAGGCCGACAAGTGTCTCGGCGCCGACGCCCTGCATGCGCAGATAGCGCGCAAGCCGGTTTGCGCGCTGGTTCAACTCTCGATAGCTGACGCTCTGGTCGTCATGAACTATCGCTGTCGCATCCGGGGAGCGTTCCACCTGCTGCTCGAAGAGTTCCTGAATGGTGGCATGGAGGGGATAGTCGGTAGAGGTACGATTCCAGTTCGCGAGTTCCTCCATCTCCTCCGGACTCATCATCTCGAGGCTCGAAAGGCGGGCATCGGGATCGGCGACTATCCCGTCGAGCAGTCGCCTGAAGTGGCCTGTCATCCGCAGGATGGTCGCCTCCTCGAAGATGTCGGTGTTATAGCCGACCTGCATTGCGAGCCCCTGCTCTCCCTCGACCATCTGCACGAGGAGATCGAACTTGACCTGTCCGTTATCGATCTCGAGCTCGCTCGATCGGATCCCCGGCAGATCGAGAGCGAGAGTAAACTCGTCGCGCAGACCGAACATCACCTGGAACAGCGGGGTGCGGCTGGTGTCGCGCTCCGGCTGGAGATGCTCCACCAGTTTCTCGAAGGGAAGATCCTGGTGGGCATAGGCACCAAGGGCGACGTCGCGCACCCGTCGGAGCAGCTCCCTGAAGGATGGATCGCCGGAAAGATCGCCCCGCAACACAAGGGTGTTGACAAAGAACCCGATAAGTCCCTCCAGCTCGCTCCGTGTCCGACCCGCTATCGGCGAGCCGACGACGATATCTTCCTGACCGGTATACCGTGAGAGGAGCGTCTGGAAGGCGCCGAGGAGGGTCATAAAGAGGGTGACCCCTTCGGTGCGACTGAGCGCACGGAGCTTCTCGGCGAGTTCCAGCGGGAACCGCTCGGCAATCCATCTGCCATTGAAGGTCTGAACGGCCGGACGGGGACGATCGGTCGGGATCTCGATGACCGGGAGAGGAGGTGCGAGCGTCCGGCTCCAGTAATCGATCTGACGTTCGAGCAGCTCCCCCTGAAGCCACTCGCGCTGCCAGATGGCATAGTCTCCATACTGTATCGGAAGCTCCGGCAGAGTCGACGTCTCTCCGCTGGAGAAGGCACGGTAGAGCGCCGACAGCTCGCGCATCAGCACCCGGTTCGACCAGGCATCCGAGGCGATATGATGCGCCGTCAACTGCAGGATGTGTTCCTCCGGGGCAAGCCTGAGAAGCACCGCACGGAGCACCGGCCCCTTCACAAGATCGAACGGCAGCTCGGCTTCCTCTCTCAGAAGTCGCATGACCTCGTCCCCACGCTCGGCCGCCGTCAGCATGGAGAGATCGACAAGGGGGGGCTCGAGTGAACCGCTGGAGGCGATCAGCTGCACCAGGTTCCCATCGATCACGGAGTATGTGGTTCTCAGCGTTTCATGGCGCTGAACGATCTCCCTGAAGCAGCGGGTCAGCACCGTATGGTCGAGAGGACCTTCCAGCCGCACGGCTATCGGTATGTTGTAGACGGGAGCGTCGGGATGTAGCTGGTCGAGAAGCCACAACCGTTGCTGGGCAAAGGATGTGGGGAGGGCATAGATCTCCTCTCCTGCCGTTTCGTCTATTCTCTCGGTCATGTATTGGCTTCCTGTTGACGCGACGGATCACTCGATGGGGGCTGCAGACGATACGACTCGCGGCCGGCACGAGTGATCGAAACAGGTCTGTGCTGGACCCTTCGACGTTCAAGCACTTCGGCAAGTTCACCGACTGTCGGAGAGTCGAAAAAATCCGCAAGGGAACACTCGAGGTGGAGCGCGCTGCGCATTCGGGAGATCACCTGGGTGGCAAGGATCGAATGCCCTCCACACTCGAAGAAATTCTCCTGACGACCTACACGCTCCCGATGCAGCACCTCGCTCCAGATCGCAGCGATCGACACCTCGAGCGGTGTGCGGGGGGACTCGTAATCCTCTCCAGTGTGGAGGTTCTCGTGCCGGATCCCCGCCAGCCATGTACGATCGATCTTGCCGTTCGGGGTCAGCGGCATCGCTTCGACCCCGACGAAGAACGAAGGGACCATATACTCCGGGAGTTTCTCTTTCAGATAGCCTCGAAGCTCGGCAGCCGGAGGGATCTCCCCATCGCGCGGAGTCAGATAGGCGATCAACTGCTTCTCCTTTCCCTCCCCGTCGGCTCCGACCGCGTGCAGCAGAACCTTGCAGTCGCCAATTGACGGATGCTCCCGCAGCAGCGTCTCGATCTCTCCGAGTTCGATACGGAAGCCTCGGAGCTTCACCTGCTCGTCGATGCGTCCCAGATACTCCAGCTCCCCATCGGGACGGTAGCGTCCAAGATCGCCGCTGCGATAGAGACGATCGCCCGGGAGCGATGTATAGGGGTTCGGCACAAAGCGCTCGGCCGTGGCACCCGGTCGATTCAGATATCCACGACTCAGACCGGCGCCTGCAACACAGATCTCGCCGGCGATTCCCTCCGGCACAAGCTCGAGGTTCCTGTCGAGAAGATAGATACGCAGATCATCGAGACCATGCCCGATCACGCTCCGCGCAGTGCCGGCGTCATCGCGTAGAAGCGGTCGGCAGGTGACATGGACTGTCGTCTCGGTGATCCCGTACATGTTCACCAGTTGTGGTCGCCTGTCTCCATGGATATCGAACCAGGGTCTCAGCGAAGGAAGATCGAGCGCCTCGCCACCGAAGATCACCAGACGCAGAGAGAGATCCTTTCTTATGTCGGACGAGGCTTCGAGGTTCACCAGCTGCATAAACGCCGACGGTGTCTGGTTGAGCACGGTGACCCCCTGTCGCTCGAGCAGCTCGTAGAAAGCATCGGGCGATCTGCTGAGCAGATACGGAATCAGCACCACACGTCCACCGTAGAGGAGTGCCCCCCACAGCTCCCAGACCGAAAAGTCGAATGCATTGGAATGGAACAGGGTCCAGACATCGCTCTCGTTGAAACCGAATGCTCTCTCCGTCGCCGTGAAAAGCCTGACGACGTTGGCATGGGTAACGAGCGTCCCCTTCGGTTTCCCGGTTGAGCCCGAGGTGTAGATCACATAGGCAAGGTTCGACGAGGTCACCACCGGCGGAAGGTTCGACGAGTCGAACCGCTCCATGCGCTCCCACTCGGTATCGACGCAGAGAGGGACAGGCTTCGCCCGGACCGCACTCTCCGTAGCTGCAGGCTCACCGTTGCCAAAGAGCGAGAGCAGCTTCTGCTGTGTCAGCAGCACACACGGGGCCGCATCCTCGAGCATGAACGCAAGCCGTTCCTCGGGATATGCAGGGTCCAGCGGCAGATACGCCCCTCCTGCCTTCAGCACCGCGATGGTGGCGACGACCATATCGAACGATCGCTCCATGCAGATGGCCACCAGGCTCTCCGGAGCGACACCGAGCGATCGGAGATATCGTGCAAGACGGTTTGCGCGCTCGTTGATCTGGCGATAACTCAACTGCCGATCCTCATAGACCAGCGCGACAGCATCCGGAGTGCGCCCGGCCTGCAGCTCGAACAGTTCTGGAAGCGTCGCCGTGATCTCCTCATCGACATCCCGGGGAATGGGGGTCCATTCCGTGAGAATCCGGTGCCGTTCCTCATCGGTCATCATCGGCAGTTGGGCGACCTCGCACTCCGGGTCGACAGCCATCCCTTCGAGAAGCATACGGAGATGACCGAGCATTCGACCGATCGCTGCATCGCTGAAACGGCGATGATCGTAGCGGATATTCAGCGACAACTTCCGACCGGGAACGGCAACAAGCACCAGTGGATAGTTCGACCATTCGGTGGCATCTGTCCTGTCGATCGTGAGCCCGCACTGATCTTCACTCCTATAGGCATCGCGAGGATAATTGAAGTAGACCACCACGCTCTCGAACAACGGAAGATTCTTCGGCACCTGGCTCCATTCCTGTATCCTGATCAATGAGGAATAGTTGTAATGGAGCAGCTCCATCTGCTCGTCGTGCAACCGTCTGAGCAGGGCATTTACAGTCTCACCCGCTGCAAGCTGGACGCGTACCGGAAGGGTATTGATAAAAAGTCCCACGGCGCGTTCGATGTCCATCATCGATGGAGGGCGGACCGATGTGACCATGCCGTAGACGAGATCCGTTACATTGCCATAGCGGCTCAACACCATACTCCACGCGGCCTGCACGACCGTGTAGAGGGTGATCTTCGATTCCCGTACAAGACGCTGCAGTTCCATACCGGAGGATTCGGAAATCTCGATCCCCTGTTCCGCCATATGCTCTTCGCGGTTATCCCCGGGCAAGGGATCCCCATCGATGGAGATGGACAGCGGCTCGGTATAACCATGCAGTCTCTCCCGCCAGAACCGCTCCGCCGAGCGTTGATCCTGTTTCTGCAGCCAGTCGATATAGCCATGAAAAGGAATCGCTGCAGGAAGGAGTACATCCTCACCCCTCAACCTCGCCTCGTACAACTCCATGACTTCCTTCAGCACCACCGACTTCGACCATCCATCGATGATGATATGATGGAACCCCCAGATCATTTGATACTCCCGCTCTGCAGTGCGGAGCACTATCAGTCGTACAAGCGGCGCACGCTGCAGGTCGAACCCCTCCTGACGATCCTCCTTCAGGATCTGCATCACACGCTGTTCCTGCCGCTCGCCTTCCAATTCCCTGAGGTCATGGAACGCGAGCGGAAGCTCGACATGACGGTAGACCACCTGCAACGGCTCCTCCAGATCCTCCCACATCACAAGCGTGCGGAAGATCGCATGTCGATCGACCACGGATTGCCATGCAGCGCCAAACGCCTCGACATCGAGATCGCCATGGATCGCATACCGGATCTGTACAACATAGAGTCGCTCCTCCGGCACAAGAAGCGAATGAAAGAGAATCCCCTGTTGAAGTGGTGAGAGGGGATAGATATTCTCGATCTGTCTTGTGGTCAACGCATCTGGCACTGTTTCACCTGGAATCGTTGATGGAATTCTACTGCGGGTTTTCCGATGAAGAGATATTTCTTCGGTATCCTTCGCGTGATGTGGGAGCGATCCTCGAAGGAAGATCCTGTGTTCGTTTCTGTTTCTGGCTTTCGACACCTTGGGCCAGTCCGGCGATCGTCGGCAGCTCGAAAAACATGGAGAGGGGAAACTCCACCTGGAAGACATTGCGCAGCTGCGAGACGATCATCGTCGCCAGCAACGAGTGACCTCCGAGCTCGAAGAAGTTGTCGGTCACCCCGAAGTTCTCGTGGCGAAGCACCTTTGTCCATATCTCCATAACCGACTGCTCGGCAACAGTGCGAGGCGCAACGCGCTCTCGGCGGGCATCGACCCAGTCTCCAACCGATGCTTTCAGTTCCCGGCGGTCGATCTTTCCTGTCGACATCAGCGGCATCGATTCGATGGTCATGATCGCAGCGGGCACCATATACGCAGGGAGGCGCATACCGAGGTATGCCCGGAGATCGCTTTCGTCCAACGTCATTTCCGCAGATGCCATAACATAACCGACAAGCAACGGCTCCCCCGTCGGACTTTCGGCCGCTACCACGGCACTGTTCACCACCCCCAGATATCCTCGCATCACCTGCTCGATCTCCTCGAGCTCTATCCTGTTGCCTCGCAGCTTTATCTGGTTGTCGGCCCGTCCCACATACTCGATAGCACCATCGAAGCGATAGCGGGCGATATCTCCTGTACGGTAGAGCCGGCCTCCGCCATTGCGTGCAAACGGACTGGGGATGAATCGTTCGGCGGTCATCCCCGGGTTGTTCGCATAGCCTCGCGCCAGGGCGATGCCGCCGATATGGAGTTCCCCGTCGACCCCGACGGGAACAGGGCGCAGTTCGCTATCGAGTATATAGAGTTCGACATTGGCGATGGGATATCCTATCGGCACCCCCTCCTCATGCTCCTGTTGCGGGCACGACCAGTGGCTGACATCGATTGCGGCCTCGGTTGGCCCATACAGGTTGTGCAGCTCGACTCCCGGCAACCGACGGAAGAACTCCCGCTCCAGTTCCTCCGGGAGCGCTTCGCCGCTGCAGATGACCCTCCGCAGGCTGCTGCAACTCTCGACTCCCTGTTGACGCAGGAAGACTTCGAGCATCGACGGGACAAAATGGAGCGTCGTGATCCCCTCGTCGGCGATCAGCCTCACAAGGTATGCTGGATCACGATGCCCTCCCGGCGTCGCCATCACAAGCCGCGCCCCGCAGCACAACGGCCAGAGAAACTCCCAGACCGAGACATCGAAGCTGAAGGGAGTCTTCTGAAGGACACTCTCCTGCGCCGTCAGACCGTACCGCTCCTGCATCCAGAGGATACGATTGGTCAGCGCACGATGTACGTTCATCACCCCCTTTGGCCTCCCGGTCGATCCCGAGGTATAGATCACATAGCCGAGGTTATCACCTGAAACCTCCCAAGCCGGATGCTCCCCGTCGGCGTGGACGATCTGCTCCGATTCTCTGTCGATGATCAGCACCGCCGCGTTGCTCGGTCGTAGCCGCTCGACGGTTCGCTCGTGGGCGATGATCAGCCGCACCGAGGAGTTCTCGATCATATAGGAGATACGTTCGGATGGATACTCCGGGTCGAGAGGGAGCCAGGCGCCTCCGGCTTTCATTATCCCGAGAATGGCTACCACCATCTCGACCGATCGTTCCATACAGAGGCCGACGATCACCTCGGGTCCGGCACCACGTGCACGCAGTTCGTCGGCCAGCCGGTTGCTTCGGGAGTTCAGCTCGCCATAGCTGATCTGTTCATCGTCGGAGACCACGGCGATCGCGTCGGGGGTCTGTCGGGCCTGGCGATCTATCAGTTCATGGATCGGTCGATCGGCATCCGGGTATTCGACGGAGGTGGCATTCCACTCGTTCAGAATCACCTGGCGCTCCCCCGAAGTCAGTAATTCTATCCGGCGCAGCGACGCATCCGGGATGGTCACCATTGCTTCTACAAGGGTGATGAAGTGGCCGAGCATCCGCGTGATTGTTTCGTCCTCGAAACGACGGCGATCATAGCGTATCGTCAGCACCATTTCGTCTCCCGGCGCAACCGATGCGGTGATCGGATACGAGGTGAGATCGACAGCCCTGTCGCGACGGATCTCGACCGTCCCTCCCTCCCGACGGAGGTGAAGATCCTGCGGGTAGTTGTAGTAGAGCAGGATACTCTGAAAGAGCGGTGAGGTCGAGGGGATATCGCTCCACTGCTGTATATCGGTCAACGAACTGTGGGCATACTCCTGCATCTCGGCCTGCCGTCGATGCAGTTGCTTCAGCCACGATGCCACCGGCATGGCTGCCGGGATCTCACAGCGCACCGGCAGCGTGTTGATCAGCAGCCCTATCATTCTGTCGATCCCTCGGATCTCTGGAGGACGGAGCGAGGTTACAAGACCGAAGAGCACATCCGATTCACCGCTGTATCGACTCAGCAGCAACGCCCATGCCCCCTGCAGGATCGTGCTGGAGGTAATCTGCTGCGAGCGCGCCAGTGCATGCAACGCAGCGGTGGTACCCCGGCTGAACTCGATATGCCGCTCGCCGAACGACTCCCCCTCCTGAACGCTTCTCCCACCCGATAACGATCCGGCAAGAGGCGTCGGCGCTTTCAACCCTTTCAGCAGCCCGCGCCAGTACTCTTCGGATGCCGGACGATCCTGCCTGCGCAGCCACGCTACAAAATCTCTGAATGGAGGAGCTGTCTCCAGCGACGCTTCTTCTCCGGAACGGGCGGCCTCATAGAGCGCCAGCCATTCATCGAGCAGAAGAGACTTCGACCACGCCTCCATCAGGAGATGATGGTAGCTCCAGATAAGCCACTGTTCCTCCTCCTGAACCCGCACAAGCGTCAATCGCATCAGAGGAGCTTCGGTCAGATCCAGCCCCTGCGCGCGATCGGACCCGAGGAGTTCGCTGTAACGGGATACCTGCTCGTCGCTCTGGAGATCCCTCCAGTCGAACAGCTGGATAGGGATCTCGACGTTACGGCGAACGACCTGTACAGGCTCATCGACACCCTCCCAGATCACCAGCGATCGCAGGATCGCATGACGCTCCATCAACTGTTGCCACGCAGCGCGGAAGGCTCCCTCGTCGAGTTTGCCAACAATGCGGTAGCTGAGTTGGACAAAGTAGATGCCCAGCTCCCGATCCAGCAGATAATGGAGCAGCATTCCCTGCTGGAGGGGAGTCAGCGGGTAGATATCCTCGATATCCGATGCATTCATTATTACTCGTCTCTCTTGTTGCCGCCCAACTTTGCCATCAGGCTATCGAGTTGTCCTTGGCTGAAGTTTGCCAGGGGAAAATCCGAAGGGGTGAAGGCGTTCTCTTCGAGCGATGTGCAATGAGTCACCAGCGATCTCAGGTTATCGAAGAACCTGCTGGCCAGCCGCTCGACCGTCGAGCGGTCGTGAAGGTTCTGGCTGTATCGCCATTCGACACGCAGACGGCCATCGGCGGTGTTGCTGTTGACCTCGAGATCATAGCGCCGAATACCCGGCAGCCCTGATCCCCAGCCATCGGTGCGCATCAGGCTCAGGCCGACGCCACGCTGCCGGTTCTCTTCGGTGAGAGCAAACGGGGATGGCTCGATAAAGAGTTCGTCGAACTGGCCGAAGTAGTTGAAGACCACCTGCGGCTGCCGTAGTGCGCGCAGCTGTCGGGAGATGTCTCCTCCTGTAAGATAGCGGAGGATGCCATAGCCGATCCCACGGTTCGGGATACGCCGTATCTGTTCCTTCACCGACTTGATAGCCTCGCCATGATCGCTCACGCCATGCAGATCGAGCTGCAGTGGATAGCGACTGCTCAACCACCCGACGGTCCTGGATAGGTTGACATCATCGAAGATATCCTCACGTCCATGCCCGGCCATCTCCACCAGCAGCGATTCCCCTCCACTCCATTCGTTCAGCGTCTGTGCCAGCGCAGTCAACAGGATATCGTTGATCTGCGTGTTGTAGACATGCGGCACATGGGTGAGAAGCGTTGCCGTCGTCTCGGCATCGAGCAGAAGCTCGACGCTCCGTGTCGATGGGACGCTGTTGACCCCGTCGGGATGATCCACCGGAAGATCGGCAGGAGCCGGTCGATCCTGTCGCGACCAGTGCGGGAGCTCTTGGTGCAGGTCGTCGGAGGCTGCATACTCGTGGAGCCGCTCACTCCACTGCCTGAACGATGTGGTCTTCGGCGGAAGCTTCATCTCCTCTCCACGAGTCGCCTGCTGGTAGAGCGTCTGTAGATCCTGAACGATAATGCGCCACGAGACAGGCCCTGACACAAGTCCATGAAGCACAACGACAAGCCGGCTCGTCTCGAGAGAACCCGTGTCGACCAGAAGCATATGCCAGAGAGGTCCGGCAAGGTCCATCGTGCAGCGTACGGCCTCGATGGCCTCATCGAATCGCGCCTTCTGCTCGCTCTCGGGGACCGACGACAGATCGATAACGCTGAAGGGGACAGATTCGTATGGCGGAGCGATCGACGCATGCCAGCTTCCCTCCCGGCGGGAATAGCCCGAGCGAAGCACATCATGGTACGTCGCGACATACCCCACTGCCTTCTCTATCAGCAGAGGATCGATCTTCTCCCGAAGCTCGAACGCAAGCCACTGGTTCCAGCGTTGAGGCTCGGGGAACTCGTGCTCGAAAAACCAGTGGAGGATAGGAGTGATGCGAACCTCCCCGGTGATCACCCCCTGCTCGGCATGCGCTGTTGGCGAGAGCCCGGCACCGAGAGCGAGACCCGCGATCGTCGGGTTCTGCAGAAACTGACGCGGGGTGATGTTGATCCCGCTCTGATGTGCTCTGGCGATGATCTGAATGCTGAGAATCGAATCTCCGCCGAGCTCGAAGAAGTTATCATTGATCCCTATCGACTCTAACTTGAGCACCTCGCTCCAGATACGCGCGAGGATCTCTTCGACAGGAGTACGCGGTTGCACAAAGTTCGCCTTGGGTTCACCTACACCGATGAATTCCTCCGTCGCACGCAGCGCGCCCCGATCGAGCTTTCCACTGACGGTAAGTGGCAGCGTATCGAGCAGGACGAACGACGAGGGGACCATATAATCCGGTAGCCGCTCCCTGAGATAGCTTCGCAGGTCGGCACTGAGACGGTCGGGACTTCTCCAGATCATCGATTCACGTGGGACATCTATGGTCTCGACCTCCCCCCCGACCTGCATCGTGCCGAATGGAGTGGCATTGCCTTCCTCGACGAGGCTGTCGCTACGGGTTGCAGTGAAGATATGCAGGGCCGTATCGCGCTGGAGATAGTCCTGATGGATCATGACCTCGAAGCCGTGCCTCTGAAGGAGGCTCCTGATCTCCGCAACACGGTTATCGATCTCGTGCAGTTCGCCGACGATCTGTCGGATCTTCGGCCAGTCCTCCTCGGAGATACCGTTGAGCACATCGAGCTCGCTCTTCTGGGCATCGATCTTCAGAAGATCGATCCTCTCGATTCCGTTCTCGGCGATGATATCGGAAATCGATCGGAGCGTACAGGTGAACATCTCCGTCTCCAGCTGCTCCTCGAGAAGCTCATTGAACAGGGCTGAATCGATAGACTCCCTGTTGCGCTGGTTCAACTCGATGGTTCTGGCGACATCGCTCTCCTGCTCGAAGTCGGCATACCGCGTCGAGAAGGCGGTAAGGCGGGGATAGAAGGTGAAGAGATCGGACTTCGTCTCCTCTGCGACGCCGCTGTTGAACAGCCTCGCGTTGACTCCATAGAGTTCCGTGTTGATCCGAAGCACCTCGAAGATCGGAGGAATCGGCTCGAACGAATAGATCTGGATATCCTTGCGGAGTCCTGCGATATAGAGTGTGAAGATCCCGATGTTCGCCCCGATATCCATGACACAGTCACCATCGGAGAGCTGGATCCCATGCTGGAGATAGCTGTTCTCTTCGAATATCTCCTTGTAGGTAAACTCCGTTTCGTTCCTGTTCATCTGGCATACCACCATGCCGTTGGGAAGCTCATGCAACGAGCGACCTTCCAGCTCCCCTTCGCGCTTCATGCGAAGCAGTTGACGGGCTGTGAATGCCGTCACCGGATCGGGGACGACATAGGCGACCAGACGGGTATCACCCCCTTCCTCGCTCTGTGCCAGCACCACTGCCTGCTGCACTCCCGGATGCTCGGCGAGGCGGGATTCGATCTCCCCCGGTTCGATTCGGAAACCCCTGACTTTCACCTGCTGGTCTCCGCGACCGAGGAAGTTGATTGTGCCATCCTCGTCGTAGACACCCATGTCCCCTGTGCGGTAGAGCCGCGCACCCGGACGATCGCTGAACGGATCGGAAACGAACTTCTCCTCGGTCAGCTCGGGGCGATTCAGATAGCCTCGCCCGACTCCGGGTCCGCTGATATAGATCTCGCCGGGGACTCCGGTCGGCACAGGGTTCATCCAGCGATCGAGAAGATAGATCCGTGTGTTGGCGATCGGCCGACCGACCGGGACAATGCCACTCCTCCCCTCGTAATCGGACGGTATCGGATAGGTCGAGACGATGCCTGTGGTCTCGGTCTGACCGAACATATTGACGAGGCGTGCCGGGTGCCCGAGCTCCAGCGTCCACCGTGACGGGACATCGTAGAGCAGCGCTTCGCTTGCCGAGAGTATCAGCCTGAGTTTGTTGTCGAGGAGCGAGGCGAGTTGTTGATGGGGGAGCAGCCGCACCGCATCGCTGATGTTGCGCCAGTACGACGGAACGACATCGATGATCGTCACCCCCGCGTTCTTGATAAGACCGAAGAGCTCGCGTGGATCACCCATCTGATCGGCAAGCGCGATCACCACCATGGCGCCATGTACAAGAGGCATCATCAACTGTCGCACCGACGACGAGAACGCTATCGAGGCGGTATGGAGATACCTGTCGGTGGGGCTCACCTCCAGCCGCATGTGCATCGCCTGGACATAGTGGGTAAGATTGCCATGGGTGATCATCGCCCCCTTGGGAAGTCCTGTCGAGCCCGATGTGTAGATCACATACGCCAGGCTTTCCGGGGTGAGCCCGGGTGCGTCATCGAGATTCTCATCGCTCTCGAGAGCGATAGTCTCGCGGTCGGCATCGAGGCGAAGCACCTTGCCGCTATAGTCGGTGACAGCTTCATCGCTCCCCCGATCTGTAAGGAGCAGCGAGACGCCGGAGTCGCGGAGCATATGCTCGAGCCTGTCCTTCGGGTAATGAGGATCGAGCGGCAGATAGGCGGCACCACTTTTCAGCACGCCGATGATCGCGACGATCATCTCGATCGATCGCTCCATGCAGATCCCGACAAGGCCTTCGGGACCGGCCCCCATGGTTCGAAGATGTCGTGCAAGCTGGTTGGCGCGCGCATTGAGATCACCATAGCTCAGGCGCTCCTCTCCCAGCAGCAGAGCAGGACGGGTTGGATGGAGTGAGGCATGATGTTCGATCATCCTGTGGACCGGCTGATCGCTCTGATAGGCGCTATCGGTGTTGTTGAACTCGACAAGGAGATGGTGCCGCTCCTCGCCTGTAAGTATACCATAGCTCCCGATCTCCCCCTCCGGACGAGAGAGGAGGGCATCGAGCAGCAGTCGATATCGCTCCACGAGGCGTGCAATCAGCTCGGAGGTGTAGAGCGACGAATCATAGCGGAGGGTCAGCCGGAGCATGTCCCCACGGTCTTCGATGGAGAGAAGGATCTTGAAGCGATCGAGAGAGCTCTCGAGCCGATCGAGCGAGAAACGGATATCGCTGCCGGTGAGAGTTGCGGACTCCCTCCATTCGAACCGGTAGGGAAGGAACGATCCACCATCGGATGTCGCACCCCGGACGGTCTCCCAGGTGAAATACTCCTGCCGGGCGGCGGCGCTCTCACGCACCTCCGTCAGATTGGAGAGAAGCTCTGAAAGCCCTATCCCCCCATCGACCCGGAGGGTGATCGGGAGGTAGCGCGCAAAGAGACCCGGAGCATCCTCCATCTCCTCGTAGGTGCGGCCATCGAACTCCACACCGACCGTCATGCTCTCGGCACCGGCAAGCCTGCCAAGGAGTATCTGCCACGATGCAAGAAGGATTCCGGCGCGATCTACCCCCTGTTGGCGGGCGAGCGATTCGACACGCGCCGAAAGGCCGGTGTCGAGGTCGAAGACAACGCTCGCCTGATCGAACGATGTGGCGAGCGGGGGGTCATTTTCGAACGGGAGCGATTGCCCCTGATCGCTGGCGGCGAGAATCCCCTGCCAGTACTCCCTCCCCTCGTCGGCATTCTCCCCTTCGAGCGATTCATGCTGTGCTTCGGAGAGGTCGACAAACTGCAGAGGCTCATCGCCTGTTTCCCCATTGTAGATGGAGACCAGTTGCGAGACCAGGGCGCCGAGCCCATGCCTGTCGACAAGAAGCGATGGAAGGGTGACAAGAAGCATGTGGTCATCGGCGGCGAGGCGGACAAGAGCCAGACGGAGCAACGGGCTCCCCGCCATATCGAACGGGGTATGGCGCATCTGCCGCATCACCCCTTCGATCCCATCTGCCTGCTGATCCGATTCGACGACGGAGAGATCGTGATCTTCGATCGACGGGACATAGCTCCCGGCAACCACCTGAAGCGGCACGTTCATTCCGGGAACCGTCTGGAAGCTGGTGCGAAGGATTTCATAACGTTCGACAAGAGCCGACAACGAGCCCAGAAGACGCTCCCTGTCGAGCGCTCCCTCGAGCCGCAGAGCACACTGCGTTACGGACGGCGCAGTCGCTTTCTGCAGCGACCCGAGCATCCAGTAGAGATGCTGCTGAGGTGAGAGGCGGTAGCCCTGTATTGTCTGATTGTCCATATCCATTCACGTTTCCAATAACTGTGTATCGAATCGGGTATTATCCTTCGGTCATCGCCTCGGCCATCGCCACCACCACTTTCCGTGCACCGCTGTAGGGCCGGCGTCCATGGGCGACCAGCATATTATCGAGCATCAATATATCCCCTTTGAACCACGGGAAGACAATCGCCTCCCGATCATAGGCCGCGCGTATATCGGCGAGAGCCGACTCCTCGATAGGGGATCCGTCACCATAGTAGGCATTGCGTGGCAGATCCTCCTCCCGGAATGCCGCCAGCAGAGACTGGCGGAGATGTGGTTCCAGGTTGGAGATATGGAAAAGATGCGCCTGATTGAACCAGACCATCTCCCCCGTCACCGGATGCGATGCTACGGCCTGGCAACGCTCGCGGGTTCTGAGCCCGTCATCGGCTTTCCATTCGAACTCGATATCCGCCTGTCGGCAGTATGCCTCCACCTCCTCCCGGCTCTCCGTCTGGAACACGTTCTGCCACGGGAGGTCGAGTCCCTGGCCATAGTTGCGGACATACATCACCTTCTTCTCGGCAAACCGATCCCTGACCGCAGGATCGATCGCATTGTAGACGCGGCGACTGTCGGCGATCGGGGTCTCCCCCATCTGCTCGGCAGGCTGCATACAGAAGAACCAGATCTTCAATGGCCACTGCGAGGAATACGACATCTCGTTATGAAGCGGTATCGACTGATCGGCGGCATACTCTGTCGACGAATAGACATTGCCGCTGACCTGGCTTCGTGGCGTCGAGCGATAGGTGTACTCCAGCAATTCCCCTGAGTAGGTCTTTGCGAGCCCTTCGAAGCGCTCGAGCGAGTCGATACCGAATCCCCGGAAGAGTATCCCTCCATGGTCTATGAGTCGCCTTGCTATGGCTTCATGATTGGCCCCAACCCATGCAGTCAGATCGACCCCTTCGACCATCGGTTCCACGAGCAAAGGGAGGGATCCTTCCGGGCGCAGCGGCTTCTCCTGAACGAGTGTCGACTGGGAAACGCTCATCGCCTTGCGTTCGACCGGGACAAGGCGTTTGAGGCTGGGCTTGTTCGACCCGGTATTATTCATAACAGCTCAATGATTGTACTCGATATTGATGCGGACGAGAGAGGGCAGAGCCTGTCGTATCATCTGCGCCTGTTTCGTCGCCTCCGATGCCATCGCGACCCATCGTTCCCCTCGGTACATATCGGCAGAGACGACATGAAGTGGAACCATGATGATCTGGTTCGTCATCACCGTCACTGCCTGGAACGTCGGGGAAGTACAGGAAGGCTGGCTATTGGAGTTCTGATCTCAGAACCATCCGCAAAATCGGAATAATCGGGTGGAATGGCAAAAGGTATCGACAGCGCAGTGGAGTTTGCAGAGGGCATACCGATAGCTCGATGGTCGACCCGGACCACCACCCGTTGCAGGAGCCCCCTGCATCGCTCGATCCCATTTTCATCTTTTCTTCATACCCTGCGGTGCAAATTACCCCTCGACGTAACGGTGCCCACACGACGACATGACAACTGCTCACCCCATCTCCATTGCGCACGGATGCCGAAGATCTCTTTGCAACAATTAGAATTTAACGTGGACTTGGTCTAAATTCGCGTCCACATCCGGATATCGTCACAACTCCTCCCGTCTGGAACCGGTCCGGGATTGGCGGGATGGCATCGAGGCTTGTGATTCCGGAGGATAGCGTCCAGGCCCTCCCATGGCCCCATGTAGTTCGGATATATGCTCTTCAACTCCATCGACTTCCTGATCTTCTTTCCGGTCGTCACGATACTCTACTTTCTGCTCCCACATCGCTTCCGGTGGATATGGCTGCTGGGGGCGAGCGCCTATTTCTATATGGCGTTCATCCCCTACTATATCCTTATCCTTCTTCTGACGATCACCGTCGATTACATTGCAGGGATCCAGATCGCCCGCTCCGAGGGGAAGCGTCGCAAGAGGTTCCTTGCAGCGAGCATTGTGGCCAACGTCGGGATACTTTTCTTCTTCAAGTATTTCAACTTCTTCAGCGACAATCTCCACCAGCTGTCGAACTTCCTTCACTGGAACTATCCGATAGGCCATCTGGGCATCATCCTGCCGATAGGCCTGTCGTTCCACACGTTCCAGGCGATGAGCTATACGATCGAGGTCTACCGTGGGCATCAGGAGCCCGAGCGGAACTTCGGGATCTTCTCGCTCTATGTCCTCTTCTATCCCCAGCTCGTGGCCGGTCCCATCGAGCGGCCACAGAACCTGCTGCATCAATTCTACGAGCCGCATCGCTTCGATTATGCCCGTGTCACAAGCGGCCTGAAGAGGATGGCGTGGGGGATGTTCAAGAAGGTGGTGATCGCCGACCGCCTTGCCGTGTTCGTCGATGCCGTCTACAACAACCCCGGGGAGCACTCGGGGTTTCCTTTGCTTATCGCCACCTATTTCTTCGCCTTCCAGATCTACTGCGATTTCTCGGGCTACTCCGATATCGCCCTGGGAGCCGCACAGGTGATGGGCTTCAAGCTGATGGAGAATTTCAATCGACCTTACTTCTCCAAGTCGATAGCGGAGTTCTGGAAGCGATGGCATATCTCGCTGTCGACATGGTTCAGGGATTATCTCTATATCCCGCTCGGCGGCAATCGCGTTCCTCGCTGGCGCTGGTACATGAACCTCTTTACAGTCTTTCTGGTGAGCGGGTTCTGGCATGGAGCCAACTGGACATATATCATCTGGGGCGCACTCCATGGCTTCTATCTCGTCTTCGGCATCTGGAGCTACGGGATCCGCGAGAAGATCATCACGGCTCTCGGCCTCGGCCGCTCGCGGAGACTGCTACGGTGGATCCGCATAGTGATCACCTTCCACCTTGTGACCTTCGCCTGGATATTCTTCCGTGCCAACTCGCTCGCGAACGCACGCTATATCGTCAGCAACATCTTCAAGCTCCGGCTCTCCGATACCGGTATCGATATCATCGGTCCTGACGAGTTTGTGGTCGCCATACTCGCGATCATCTTCATGGAAACGATCCATAGCTACCAGCGACGGGGATCGCTGAAGGAGATGCTATCGGCCAGACCGGCGGCGATTCGCTGGCTGGTGTATTACGCCATCATCATGGCGATCATCCTCTTCGGTCACTTTACCTCCCACACGTTTATCTATTTCCAGTTCTAGCCTGTGAAGAAACTGCTGCTGAAATCATTCCTTCTCCTTCTGGCCGTCGCAATCAGCGTCCAGGGGTTGATACTCCTGGCTCGCGGGTTCGAGCGGGAGTATTTCGATGCCCATGGATATGCATGGCTGGAGAAAGGGGGACTCAGACCGAGGGTGGTGATCCTTGGAACAAGCACCGTCCTGTTCGGTCTAAGCCCGAACATCATCGCCGAGAATGGAGGCTACAAACGGGGTGAGATCGTCAACCTCGCAAGCATGGGAGGTACTCCGATGCGATCGTACAACCTCTGGAGGTCGCTGTCACCATCGACATTCGACAGCACGCGTATCGTGCTGCATAGCCTGGAGCCCTGGGCGCTGTCGGAGGTCTATTACAAGACCGATGATTATTCGATGCTGCAATGGAGCATGTGGCAGCGGCTCTATCTTCTTGCGGAACGGGGGGATCAGTTCACCCCGGAAGCCAGAGCCGACGCACCGTCGGGCCAGTCGGCCGTCGACGTGCTGACTACATTGCTCCTGCATCGTATCCAGCCCGATACCGCACGCCATGTCCCCACCGATTATGGCGCAGTGGTGCTCGACAGGGTACCAAAGAATTTCCAGGAGCGCACCGGAAACAGCTGGTTCAGTCCGATCGATGTCTATCCGATCTCCGATCTGAACATCGAGAGATTGAGACAGTTGAAGACCGAGGTGGAGAAGAGAGGGGCGGAGTTCATTCTGCTGCTCACTCCCAAGCGGACTTCGTGGACAGAGAGCTACCGCAACGATTGCAGGGAGATCGACTCGATAGTCGTCGCCAGGCTCAATGCAAGTCTGGGTCCTGTGAAAGTGATCGGGAGCTTCACCATGCTCACCCCCGAGCAGGAACGGATGTGCCTGAACGACAATGTCCATCTGAACAGATATGGGCAGGAGCAATTCAGCATCTATCTAGCACATGAGTTGATGCGGATCGACTCCATCCCGCGAAGCCCTCTGCGTCCCCTCTACCTGTATTGAGTCATCACCGGCTCTATCTCCGATATGCGCTCGACGATTCATCTACTTCCTCTCGACCGGCTTCCACTCCTCCCTTGTCGAGAAGAGTGGCGACCAGTCGGGGATAAAGATCGCGCGGGGCGACTGCACATTGATCGGATAGGGAAGACAGTGCTGTTGGAAGAGAGGATGGAAATACATCCGTGCTCCAAAAGGGTTCCAGGTATCGACCACTTTGCGCCGCATCAGTGCGGTGTCGATCGGAAGAGCGAACGGGGCGATGACGACATCGGGTTTGAGCTTTCCAAGAGAGTAGTCGTAATCGAACTTGTTGTGCCCCGGCTGATTCCCCGCCACAACAGGAAGATGAGCGATATACCGATCGCACTTCCCGAGATAGTCTATACCGTAGCGCTGTGAGAAGTAGATGCTCGACCCGGCAAAGCCATCCATCACGGTCGCATCGGGAGGAGTGTTTTTCCTGACAAGAAGGCCGAGCGTCACATTGTTGATCGATCCCTTCTTCGGGTAGATCATCTTCAGATCCCCTTGGCCGATAATGGGAAGCGTGACAAATGCCAGAACTGTCAGTGCAAGACGTATACCGCCACGGTCGCTCCAGCGCTCGATGCCGATAAAGGTGAGGGCGAGAAGCAACGGAACGATCGGCAGGAAGAAGCGATAGGAAGGGAAGGCATCGCCACCAATATAGACGACATAGCCCAGCAGCAGCAGCGATGCGATGACGATCAGCCGGATTCGGAGATCGCGAATCCGTATGGCGGTGATCACAGCGATACAGAGCGGGACGAGATAGATCCTTGCAAAGCCGATCACATACTCCGCTCCGGACCTGTACTTGTCATCCCACCCGACGACCTTCAGATAGGTCGTGTTCGGGAACAGATCACCGTAATAGCTGACACGGGCGATACCATGAACGATCGTAGGGAGCAACGCAAGCCCGCCATAGAGCAGCACCTTCTTCTTCTGGCTTGTCACCGCCAGCGCGATTCCACCGAGGATCGCCCCATGCACTATCGACTCGGCACGTATCAGTGGGATCGTTGCAAGGAGCAGGTAGGTCGCCGGCCGTACCCGCCCATCCTCCGACTCGTCGAGTATACGGGAGAGAGTCCAGAGGAAGGCCAGCGTCAGCAGCGATGTCTCCAGTCCCGACGTTGCCCAGCCGGTCACCTCCTTGTCGAGAACATAGGCGAGCACTGTCGCGGCACGAGCCAGCGGTCCTCCGCCGAGTCGCTCTACGATACGGACCAGCACAGGGATAGTCGCCACGGCGATGGCGATGTTCGTCAACAGAATTACCAGCGATCTTTTCGAATCGGGGAGCGAGAAGAGATGGACCACCGCCATATAGCAGGTCCAGAGGAAATTGGAATATCCCTCCACCCGTTCCCCTGGATTCCATACCAGACCATGGCCGGAGGCAAGGCTCTCCGCATACCGCATCGAGATCATGGCATCGTCGAAGAGCCACCAGTATCGCACCCCGTCGATCACGACGTTCTCATCGATCACGATCTTCAGCAGGATACAGGTGAGAAGGAGCATCGCCGAAATAGCGATGATCTTTCGCGATGCAAGCAGCGTTCCAAGTCGGACGCCCACACGCTCGCGCTGAAGCGATGGCAGCAGGGCGTAGAGGAGAAGGAGCGATCCGATGCCGAACGACGAGAGGATGAGGAGGGTAAGCGTGCGTGGTGGATCTACATAGCTCGGATCCCCTTTCCACAACCTGATCGCCGTGAGCAGAAGCTCCTGGGCATGACCGCTGACCAGCAGGATCAGGCCCGTGGCCAGAAGGATGCCGCCGAGAAGAAGAAGGGGGGAACGGAGCTGCGTGCTTTGTGCTGGCAACGGGAGTATGGATTGCTGGATGGAAGCATCGTTCTTCGTGGATCGCGCATATCCGGTTGGTTACCGCATAAACCAGACAAGCAGATGAGGGTTCTGTGCTCTGCTATGACTCGGCCCGTGTGATAACCACGATAGCGGGCGGTTGCGAACGATCGTCGTCGAAGGAGAAAGCCGCGAGTGTCAGCGCTGCACCGAGCGATCGCAACGAAGCATTCGGCGGCGAGTACCACAAAGGGCCCCGACGACGGTTGTCAGACAAGGCCCAATCTGCTGAGACGAACGACGGCTACGCTCACGTTCGCTGCGCGCGATCGAGCGATCGCTGCAGTCTCTCGGCAAGCCTCGCGACGATCGGCTCGGTGATCAGGCTCTGGTGGTTGACATGATCCCCACCGATCGCATGAACTTCAAGCTCCCCTCCCACAAGATCACCCCATCCGAGGTTCTCGTCGCTGTAGAGTCCCTCGGCCTTGAACAGCTCGACCCGTCCAGGATAGACCTTCGGGATATAGTTCTTTCGTGCCCAGGAGTTGAAGACGTTGTCGAGGATATACTTCTTCTGAAGCCCCTCCGGCAACGGAAGACCAAGAGTCCTGTGTACCTGATAACGAAGCTTCATCAACCTCCACTGATACCGCCACGGAAGTCGCTCGATCCTCCTGCGGATAGCGCGCTTGCTCTGGCGCACCATATACTCCACCTTCTTGGCGGGACCCAGCGAGCGCATCTCCTCTCGACGCAATAGAAGGCTCTGCCGAAGCTGGCGCCCTCCGCGACTCTCGTCGGCATCCTTCTGGCTCGCCGTATCGGCTCCCGGATCCGACTGTGGTATCTGATGTAGTCGCCTGGCGTATTCCGCGCCGGGAGTGTTGATATACTCCGGACGAGTCGAGTTGATCAGGCAGAGCAGAGCCACCTCCTGTCGATCTGCGGTCAGCTGCTGCGCCATCTCGAACGCGACGATGCCGCCGAAGCAGAAGCCTCCCAGATAGTATGGACCCTTTGGCTGATGCGCCCGCAGTTCCGCGATATAATGAGCCGCCATCTCCTCGACACTGGTGAGTGGAGGGGTCACGCCATCGAGACCGACCGACTGGAGACCGTAGAGCGGCTGATCGAGTCCCAGACGATCGGCCAGTTCCTTATAGAAGAGCACGGTTCCATGTCCCCCATGCACAAGGTAGATCGGAGGCCGGCTCCCGCGCGGCTGGATCGGGACAAGAGACGACCAAAGTTCCTCTCCCCCCTGTTCGTTCTCCAGAAAGAGAGCGAGCTGGGCAATGGTGGGTGCCTTCAGCAGGGCATTGGAGGAGAGGTTGTTGTCGAACGCCTTGCGTATCTGCACAAAGAGCCGGGCGGCAAAGAGCGAATTGCCACCGAGATCGAAGAAGTTGTCATGGACGCTGATCGGCTCCACGCCGAGCACCTCTTCCCACATCTCGGCAAGCCGCAGTTCCACCCCATCGCTCGGGGGGACGAAGCCATCGCTTCGTTCGGAGATATGCGTCTCGGGTGGCTTCAACGCCTTGCGATCGACCTTGCCGTTGGAGGTCAGCGGGATCGACTCCATCGGAACGAACGCCGATGGCACCATATAGTCGGGGAGGTAGCTCCCAAGCCACTGCTTGAGCTGCGGAACGAGTGTATGAATGAACGCCCCGACCTTCCGGCTGTGCATGGGGTCGTTGGCGTACTCCTTCCATGACGCCGTTGTCTCGATCCCTGGCGAAGGGTGGACAAGCCGCTGCGCCGAGACTCCCCGGCGGCGTGCGAGAAGATCGTATCGTCCCGGCTCCATCCCGTCTCCACGCCCGATGCTTATCTCGTATCCGAGTTCCTCTCCGAGCTGCCATAGTTTCTCCGGGTCGATCCCCTCGACTGACCGGGCGTCGAGCTGCCGGCGAAGCTCACCTGCATCGGCGGGGAGGTCCGCTCGGTTCAGCATAGCCACAAGAGCTCGATCTCTTTCCACCCGCGCATCGATCACACCTGAGATGGCAACTGTTTCGGGAGCCGTATCGCGAAGCATCTGGCGAATGCTGTCGATCGTCATGGTGGCACGCCAGCTCTGCCAGTCGATCTGCCCGACGCGAGAGCCATCCGGTATCGGGTCGATATGAAGGATCGCATCATAGCGGAACTTCGTCAGCTCGTTCTGATGCTCACCACGCTTGAGCAGGAGTTCAACATGGCCTATCTGTGGCAGTCGCTCCTTGAGCGCCATAAAGAATGCGGGATCGACAAGCAGTTCCTCCTCGGCAGCGCGCTGGCGCTCGATATGCGCCTCGAGTTCATCGACCGGCTGGGAGGGATCGGCCTTGTAGAGCGAGGTGGATGCGTGGAAGGCATCGAGGAGACCGAGATCACGCAGGTCTCCCAGAAAGATCCTTCCTCCGGGAGCGACCCGTTCGATGGCGCCCTTGATGACCTCGACCAGATAATCGATGCTCGGGAAATACTGCGCCACCGAGTTTATCACCACAGTATCGAACGCGCCCGGCTCGATGCCATGCAGATCATCGGCGGTGCGCTGCAACAGCTGGACACCGGGCAGAGGAGGATTGTTCCTTGCTATCTGCTCGCCGAGCCATCCGATGACCCCGGCGCTGAAGTCGCATCCGACATAGCGCTCGCAACCCGGTGCGATACGGAGAAGCAGAAGCCCGGCACCGCACCCGATCTCGAGCACGCGTCGTGGCTCGAGCGATCTGATCCGCTCGCATGTACTCACCACCCATTCGGTCATCTCTTCCCGCGGGATCGGCTCCCCGGTATAACTGCTATCCCATCCAACGAGGTTCAATGCCGGGTCGGCCTGCTCCGACGGCTGGTCGTAGGTCTGCTCGTAGAGCATCTGCCACTGCTCCACCTGCTCCTTCTCGACATCGTTTCCGCTCTCCTTGTCGGAGAGGTGTTGGACAACGTAGGCCACCAGCCGCTTCTCTTCTGGAGAATCCTCGCGCAGCAACACCGCGGCGTCCCGCACACCGGGATGATCCTTCAGGAGCGACTCGATCTCGCCGAGTTCGATTCGATAGCCACGGATCTTCACCTGGTTGTCGATGCGCCCGATGAACTCGATGTTGCCATCGGCCAGGAGGCGTGCAAGATCCCCCGTCCTGTAGAGCCGTTCCCCCGGCTTCTGAGCGAACGGGTCGGGAACGAACCGCTCGGCCGTCAGATCGGGGCGGTTGAGGTAACCACGACCGAGACCATCCCCTCCGATATATATCTCACCGGGCACACCTGCGCGCAGCGGCTGCATCTGCTCGTCGAGCAGGTAGATTCTCATGTTCGCTATAGGCCGGCCGATCGGGATGGCACCGAACCTGTGCTTCCCCGCCGGGACTGTATAGGTACAGCAGCCCACAACGGTTTCGGTCGGACCGTACTCGTTGACCAGTAGTGTAGCGGGAGCCGATTCCTCCCAGAGGCGGATCGTATCGGCAAGGAGATTCTCTCCACCGATCACGAACATCCTTGTACGCCCGGAGAGATCCCCCGAGGGGATCTGCTGGCCCAGCAGTTCCAGATGCGCAGGGGTGATCTTGACCAGACTGTAATCACCGCCGCCGGAGAGCCCCTGTGCAAGCGCATCGACACCTGCGGCTTCGGCGACCAGCTCGATCGTGTTCCCCGTGATAAGAGGTGTATAGAGCGATGTGACGGTCAGGTCGAACGAGATCGACGAGTGGAGGATGGTTCCGGCTCCCTCCTTCGCCCCGTAGGCATCGGCAGCCCAGCAGAGATAGTTGACCACACCGCGATGCGGGATCATGCTCCCCTTTGGTCGCCCGGTCGAGCCCGAGGTGTAGATCACATAGACGAGCGAATCGGGGGAGGCATCTCCCGGAGGGTTCTCCCGGCTCATCCCCGCGATCCTCTCCCGATCACTATCGATCGAGACAACCATCCCATCATAGTCAGGGAAGAGATCTCGCATCCGCTCCTCTGTCAGAAGGATCGGAGCGGCGGAATCGCCCAGCATATACAAGAGTCGTTCGGCAGGGTAGGTGATATCCAGAGGAAGATAGGCTCCCCCCGACTTGAGGATCCCGAGCAGACCGATGATCATCTCGATCGACCGTCCCATCGCAATGCCGACAAGCGTATCGGCACCGGCCCCAAGGCTCCTCAGATAGTGCGCCAGCTGGTTGGCGCGATGGTTGAGATCGCGATAGCTGATCTCCTCCCGACCAAAGCGTACGGCGACGGCATCGGGTGTCGCCTCCACCTGTCGCTCGAAGAGCTCATGGAGTGTAGAGTCACGGGGATACTCGGCAGCGGTAGCGTTCCAGTCGGCCCACCACTCCGCCGATCCTCCCGATGCCGACGCACCACGCCGGAAGCGGTTGGGTCGTTCCTCGACCCCTGTACTCTGTTCTGAACGGTTATCGTTGGTCATCGTGCTGCCATTCATTTCAATCGATTCAATCGATCCCTGGGGGATCAACATAGATCACCTCTATCGTTGTACTGCAGGCTTCATCGTATCGCGAGAACATTCAACAGGCAATCGCGTGTCAGGGTCGCTGCGTAGAATCTTGGTGCGCCCCGATTTCTACGTAGCGACGTCGTTATCTCAGACGAGATCGAATCTCCACTCCAACTCCCTTACCTCCCATTCACCCTTGGCGATCGCAACGGCGGCGACATACCCCTGCTCCGGGATCAGCGAGTAGAGCTTCCAGGAGGCGGCCGCCTCACGGCTCCCGCTCAGCGACAGTATCGCAGCCGGCTCCTCCGGCGCAAGCGACACATCGAAGGTGTCGAGGCGATGCGAGAGCCCTTCCCCCTTCAGCTTGACGAATGCCTCCTTGCGCGTCCAGCAGTTGAAGAACCCCTCGTCGATACGATCGACGGGAAGAGATCTCAGGATCTCCTGCTCGCGCGGGGAGAAGAAGGAGGCGGCGATCTGAAGCGCGTCCTCCATCGCTACGATCCTTTCGACATCGACCCCGATCTCTTCGGATCGTGTCACACCGCAGAGCGCAAGCCGATGCGAGTGGGCGAGATTGAAATAGAGTGGTCTCCCCTCGTCGCCGAACGATCTCTCTGCGAGTGACGGCTTGCCATACTCCCCGTAGAGGAACTCCAGCGAGCCCGGAGCGACACCGAGGTATCCTCCCAGAATCTGCCGCAGTGCGGCGCGCCCGACGGTATAATGATCACGATCACGTTCGAACCGAAAACGCTCTGCGCGCTGCCCCTCGTCGGGCGAGAGGAGCGATCGAAGTCGACGCAGAGTCTCCCCCGGTTGATCGAGCATGATACGCCAGAGATGGATCTCCCCTTCGATCAGCCTGAAGGGAGCGTATGGGACAGGCTCGCGCATCGACGTGGAGGGCCGGGCGGCTATGACGCCGCGACAAGATAGGGGAACTCCCGTGTGGTCGTCTGAAGCCGCACACGGTTGACCGTGGTAAAACTCGGCTCGATGCCGAGCTGCGAGAAGATCTCGCGCATCGTCAGCGACGGACGCTCCGCTACGGCATTGATGATCCGGGCGCAGAGTTCGTCGCCATGGCGCGGAGGATAGGGAGAGAGCTTCTCCCCCGGCATATAATCGCCATCCTCGGTCATGGTGAAATATCGTTTCTGTGTGGCGCTCCTTGTGAATTTCCGATCGAGGAACTCCCCGCAGAGATCCTTGTCGCTCTTACGCTGGCGACCCGAATCGGCACGCTGGAGGTAGAACCAGAGTTGCGGAGAGTTCTCGGCCATCAGATGATTCGATACCTGCCAGCGCTGCAGATCGGGGAACGACTCGTACAGTTCCTGCACAGCGGGATCATCGAACTCGAGATCCCAAAGGAATGCCCCTTTGGCCTTGTCGAACTGGTTGATACAGGGAGAGGCCAGTTCCAGATTGCAGAGGCGAGCAAGCTCGTCGAGCGACTCGATCATATAACTGTACTCGACAGGCTGAAGAAGCGAGTCGGCCATCTCCGCCTCGGAAGTCGTCTTGAAGTATTCGAGAAAGGCCCCCATGCTGTTGTGAAGCGTATGGCTGTCGATGATGGCCTTTGCAATGGCCAGCTCCGACTCGAAGTCGACGTTCCGTCCCCCCTTGCCGAGCACCCTGATCGCTTTCTGGAACGCGGTGGTGGCGATACGATGATAGCGGTTGTAGACCATCAGTTCCAGCACTCCCTCCGGCTTCAATGCTGTGGAGAGGCGTTCGAGGGGCTGCTGCGGGTTGGCGTTATGATGGATCACCCCGGTACAGAGCACATAGTCGAACTCGTTGCTGTAGTCGATCTCGTTGAGGCTCTCCTGGCGCAGCTCGAGGTTCGCCACCCCGAGTTGTGTTGCGATCCTGTCGGATGTCTCGAGCGAGGTGGTGGAAAGATCCGATCCGATCACATAGGCATTCGGGAAACGGAGGGCTGTAAAGACAGCCTGGTTGGTACCGCATCCGGCGACCCAGATCCGTGGATAGTGCGGCAGGAGGGTATGATCCCAGTTTCCGAGACTCTGATTGAGCATTGTCGACTCGAACAATGGATCGACAGGGAAATCGAACACCATCGGCGGCCAGGGGTACTGAAACCTGCCATAGAACTTTGCATTGATCGAATCGATCGATTCGCTCGACTCGATAAGGCTCAGATTGTAATCGTCACTGTGTGCCATACAGGAACAGAATAAATGAACGCCGAAATTAAGAGGATATGGGGATTACAGAGCTGATTCCGACTGGACCCTTACAGTACCGGGCCGCAATTAACGACAATTTCCAATACCCTCAAGCATCCCTCCAGAGAACGAAAAGTCCGGCCCTCCCATCGAGAGCCGGACTTTTTGATGTCAACATCCCTCCGTGTTCTGAATCGCTGGGCCTCTAGCGATTCAGAACAACAGCGGCTGTCGATTGAGGCATCATCTCACATAGATGATGGGACGCGTCACGGTCGTGACGTTTCCATCGGGCGAGGTCACCGTCATACGGCAGATGTAGTTGCCGGCGGCAAGACCCTGACCATTGAGGGTCACACTGTAGGTGCCGCGGTTCTGCGTCGCGTCGACCAGCGTCGCGACCTCGGTGCCGAGCGTTCCAAGCAGATCCATCTTGACAGTGGAGCCATCCAAACCGACAGCGTAGCTGATCTGTGTCGAAGAGTTGAACGGGTTCGGGGTGACCGAGACGAGCGAGTTTCCGCTCGCATCGCTTGTGGTCGAGCTTCCGCCGTTCTGCTTCCATGCATACTCCTGTGTTGCGAGCTCCATCTTCGGATCACCGATGATCACCTGACGCCATCCGAAGTACGCCGAACCTGCATAGAAGCTCTCGGCGAGGTTGAAGCCGGAGACATAGCGATCGAAGACCACCGACACGTTGGCATAGTTGCCGAGATACCATGGACCATCGATCATGCCCTTGGCGCCGGTAGCCCCCTCGGCGATAAGATCGCCGATCAGCGCCTCGCCCGTGCCGCTGGCGAAGGTCCGTGCGCTCAGATCGGAATAGGTCTGAGCGAGCGCTCCGTTTGCCCATGTGTTGTTAGGTGCGGCACCGCTTCCTCCGCCCGAGGACGCATCATAGCTTCCCCATGATGCATAGCCGAGTACGTTTTGCTTGCCACGGAGATAGGTCGATGTCTGATCGAGGAGCACATCCAGCCCGTAGTTCGTCAGCAGCGGCGCAGCTCCTGTAATAAACCGGTTGTTCTGCGCGCTCTTTCCCGGATCGGCATCGAGGACCCACAGGCCGTCGCTTGCAAGCACGGGGGATTCCGCACGGCGGATCATCGCCTTGACATCTTCGACGGTGTAGCCGTCGAGGCGTGTCACCAGATACCACGGGAGCGACGCAGTACGCTGGAAGCGCTGTGTAGAGTTGAGATACCGCGACTGCCAGATCGGCGAGCTATATCCTTTGGTAGCGAGGATGTAGACCGAGTCCGCTCCGTTGATCAGCACCAGACAGTCCTCGAACGAAGACTTGCCTCCGTAAATGCCGGCAGCGAGGTTGTCCTGCTGGGTCGTCGTCACGCGAAGCGGGCATCCCTTGGTCGTCACGATGTAGTTGATCGAGTCGACAAGGTTGTTCGTCCGCATATGAGTCTGAATCTGGCGCTGCAGCGTCTTGAACGTAGCCGAGTCGGTGGTTTCGCTTGTGCTCGTGTTGATATGAACGATATGCGATGCAGGGATACCACGCCGTGTCGCGAAGTAGTTGCCGATATCGGTCGAAGCCGTGCTTGAATCATTGACGATCACCAGGACGTCGCTATAGTCGATGCTGACCATGCTGCCACCGGTTCCACCGCCACCGGCGACTCCACCGCCTGTGGTATCTCCACCGGTGCCGGTGAGATCACCATAGACAAAGACCATGTGTCGACCCCCTACAGCATCGGAGCTAATTACAAGCGTGGCCGAGTCCCTGCGCGACGGCGATGCCGTAAAGGTCACAGGGATATCGTAGGACGTGTTGGCAGCCACCGTGATAGGAGCCGTACCCAGTGTGAAATAGCGGCTACCAGCCCCGTAGAGGGTCAGCGAGCTGATCGTGATAGGAAACGCCGTCGATGTGTTCGTCACATGGATGACTCCGCTGACGCTCGGCTGCGACGTGTTGCCATTCAGGCTGACCGCAGTCGGAACCGTGAGGTTCTTGGCGGTGCTGCCACTACCTCCGCTACCTCCGCCACTTCCGGTGGTCCCGGTAAGGTCGCCATAGAGGAAGACCATCTGTCGACTCACGACAGCATCGGAGACGATCACGAGCGTAGCCGAATCCTGGCGCGATAGCGATGCCGTGAAGGTCACAGGGATATCGTAGGACGTGTTGGCAGCCACCGTGATAGGAGCCGTACCCAGTGTGAAATAGCGGCCACCAGCCCCGTAGAGGGTCAGCGAGCTGATCGTGATAGGAAACGCCGTCGATGTGTTCGTCACATGGATGACTCCGCTGACGCTCGACTGCGACGTGTTGCCATTCAGGCTGACCGCAGTCGGAACCGTGAGGTTCTTGGCGGTGCTGCCACTACCTCCGCTACCTCCGCCACTTCCAGTCAGATCACCATAGACGAACACCATATGGCGGTTCACTGTTCCGTTGGATGTGATCACGAGCGTAGCCGAGTCCTTGCGCGACGGCGATGCCGTGAAGGTCACAGGGATATCATACGACGAGTTCGCAGCCACGGTAAGCGGTACCGTGTTGCCGAGTGTAAAGTACCGACCCCCTGCACCGTAGAGAGTGAAATCGCTGATCGTGATCGGTGATGTCGTCGATGTGTTCGTCACATGGATGACGCCACTGACGCTCGTCTGCGACGTATTGCCGTTCAGGCGAACCTCCGTCGGCACGGTAAGAGTTCCGCCGCTGCTCTGGCTCTGCTGAACCGGGATATTCTGTCCAAGGGTCATCTTCGGATCACCAATCAGGACCTGACGCCAGACATAATAGGGTGATGCTGCATAGAAGCTCTCGGCGAGGTTCCATCTTCGTGTCCGATACCGGTCGAAAAGGATCTGCACATTCGCCACCGACCCGGTGGTCGGCTCATCGGTATACCCCTTGATGCCGCTGACCCCCTCGGCGACCCAGTCACCGACAAGCGACTGGCCTGAACGCTGTCCCCAGGTTATCGTTCTGGCGCTCGTCGAGACAAACAGCTCGGCGATCGCGCCGTTGACCCAGGTATTCCCCGGGATCGATCCGACGAGACCACCGACATTCGATCCATCGTTGGTTCCCCACGATGCGTAGCCTATTACATTCTGAACGTTATGCACATACCCGGGGCCTGTCGACAGCAATACCGAATCGCCCAGGGTCCGCATCATAATTGTCGTCAAAGAAAGCAGGGCGTTATTCGGTTCCTCGTACCATGTACCATTGTAGAACGTATCGCGGTTCGGTGCCTTGTCGAACACATACACACCCTGTCCCGGCTGAACCGGCGTCTCAGCGCGACGAATCAGCGCCTTGACGTCATCGACCGTAAAGCCATCGAGTCGCGTCACCAGATAGATCGGCAACGACGAGGTGCGCGCGAAGCGCGTGCTCGAGTTGTAGTACGGTGCGCTCCAGGTGATGGAATTGTTGAGCTTCGGCGCAAGGATCTCGGTCGAATCCCGTCCGTTGATCACAACGAGAAGATCCTCGAAGGAAGCCTGTCCTCCATAGACTGCAAATATTGGCGCTGGAAGACCGAACTGATCCTGCTGCCTGGTTGTCACACGAAGCGGGCACCCCTTTGTCGTCACGATATAATTGATCGAGTTGACAAGGTTGTTCGACCGCATATAGTTCTGGATCTGCCACTGCAGACTCTTGAATGTCACCGAGTCGATTGTCTCCGACGTGGTTGTGTTGATATGACAGATATGGCTCGAGGGAATCCCACGTCGGGTCGAGAAGTAGCTCCCGATGTCGACCGAAGCCGTACTGGCATCGTTAACGATGAGAAGTACATCGTTGTACGACACCTGCTGGGCGGAGGCGAACATCGGAAGCAGTACTGTGAGGAGTAGTGTTCCCAGGAGCGCAGAGAATAATTTCATTGTCAGCGTGAGTTAATGTGAGAGGGACTCATTACCTCGTTCACACAGTAGAGAGCCGACCGGTATTTCACCAGATTCACGACGCACACTGACAATTCACCTCGATGAAGATTCCTTAATGGGAGAAGAATCTTCGGGGGAGAGTCTGTGGAATTACACCTTGTCGACGCAGGCCACCAGCTGTTCTGGAAGGAAACAGCATTGCGTTAACTATGTACTTCCAACTATGCGCGACCGTGATCTGTCATCAACTGATGACAATCGGCAACTGCATGAAACGATTAGAACAGACAACGCAAGGCTCTGAGCAACGGATGAGAAGGCCGTTGTTCAACACGTGTACATTAGGATGTACACAAGGCATAGCACTGCTTAATGGGGTGTTGGCAGGCAGGCATCGTGCCAGGGTAGGATGTGGAAGCAGATAATTGGTGCGACACTATAGACGTGAACAGTATCCACGTTGTTGGAGGCGTCACACTTTAGTACAGGTGGCCCCACGAGAGCCATCTGCAATTGTGCCACCCTATCGCATCAACCGGGGAGCTGACCAACTACCTCAACTGATTCAGCCCAACCATCACTCTACGACTGGATGTAGGCATCCAGTTATGCAGAACCGGCAGACACTTTTTCAGAAATACTGAAGAGGTTGCCAAGACGGTGATAAGCACAGCGGTATGGACAGAGACCACTGTGTTCAAGCAGGTTAACGGAGGAGGTTAGCAGAAGGTTAGCAGCATCGAGGAAAAAAAATTGTCGACACAACAAATCGTACGCGGAGCCAGCGACGGAGCTGGAACGCGTCGTATTCGACACGGATTCGGCAGGATAATTATTATGGCATCACTATCACACGACAGTGAGCAACCGACGGCCGATCTCCCCCTTCCAGCTTCAGACGGCAGATATACATTCCGGGCACCAGCCGCTGATCGGCTATGCGGATCGTCTGAGCCCCACTGTTCCGGATCGGCTCTGACTGCGAGTAGACCACCGCGCCATGGAGATCGACGAGCTCGATGCGGGCGAGCGAATTCCTCTCGGCAGAGTTGTAATGGATAGAAGTCGAAGAGACAAAAGGATTGGGAGCAACAGCGATGATGCCAAGGGGTTCCACCATTTCGACATCCGTCTCCGGTAGATCGCTCGTGGTGGTCGCATGCAACTCGATAACCTGTAGGGTCTGCCGCGCGCTCGATTCGATCTCCAGCAGCGCCGAGGCTGTATCTCCCACATTCGCGCAGCGCACTTCGACGTTCCAGCTCTCGCCGACCGGTATCGTATAAGGAAGCGCAAGCATCGGGTCGAGCGAGAACCAGATCGCTCCAGCGCCGCGAAGCGAGATCGAGGTGACGACCAGACTGTCGAACCGCGACTCGTTCTTCAAGGTGAGCGTAGCCGCCGTCGATGACGCCCCATGCGGGATCTGCAGCACCAGTTGCGGAGGTACCAGCAGAGAGGGAGGGGGCGCCTCGGCCTGTAGATGGATGTCGCGGAACAGATCCCCCATCCCCTCCCTCCGATAGGTGATCCGGAGATCAAGACGGGCGGTACCATACTCGGCGAGAATCAGCTGTACGACGATCCCCATCGAATCGCCCGACGCCAGTGGCTGCGGGAACGACGTTCCCCGAAGAGACCTGATGGTCAGAGCATGCTTCGTCGCACCGCCGGGTGCGATGCTCCAGAGCTGAAGTGGAGATCCCGATCTGTTATGGATCCACAACGTATCACTCATCTGCTCGAATCGCTTCCGCTCGCCGAAGTCCACAGAATAAGGAGCCGAGATCGCTGGCGGCAGCGTCGAGAGTCGCATCTTCGGATCGCCGACTACCACCTGACGCCAGACATAGTATGGCGATGCCGCATAGAAGCTCTCGGCAAGGTTCCATCCACGCACCCGATAGCGATCGAAGAGGATCTGCACGTTTGCTACCGATCCTGTCGTCGGCTCGTCGGTGTAGCCCTTGATGCCGCTTGCTCCCTCGGCGATCCAGTCGGCTATCAGCGACTGTCCGTAGCCCGTACCGGGAGCGAACGAGCGAGCGCTGGTGGAGACAAAGGTTTCGGCGATTGCGCCGTTGAGCCATGTGTTCGCGGGGATCGCGCTGCGCCCACCACCGCTCGCCCCATCGTTGCTCCCCCACGATGCATAGCCGATCACGTTCTCGATGTGGCGCAAATATTCCCCTCCCTCCTTCGACAGAGCCGATGCCTCTCCATGCGTGCGCATCAATGAATCGACACTCGAACAATGCTGGTTGTTCGGCTCCTCGTAGAACACCCCGTCGATGACATAATCCCAGTTGGGAGCCTTGTCGAAGACATAGCGCCCCTCGCCGACCGACGCCGGTGCCTCGGCACGACGAATCAGCGCCAATACATCCTCGACGGTGTAGCCATCGAGTCGTGTCACCAGATAGATCGGCATCGCTGCGCTACGACGGAAACGTTCCTGCGCGTTGAAGAACGGAGCGTTCCATTCACGCGAGATATTTCCCTTCGTCGCAAGGATCAGTGAGGAATCGGGACCATTGATCACCGATAATAGATCCTCGAACGATGCCTGGCCTCCATACACCGCGAAGACTGGTGCCGGTAGGCCGAACTGGTCCTGCTGGATCGTGGTAACGCGAAGCGGGCATCCCTTTGTCGTCACGATATAGTTGATCGAGTCTGTCAGGTTGTTCCTTCGCATGAAGTTCTGAATCTGCCACTGGATATTCCTGAACGCCAGCGAATCGATCACCTCCGCTGCTGTATAGCTGAAGTGGCAGATATGTTCCGGCGCTATTCCCCGGCGGGATGCGAAGTAGTCGGCGATCTGCTGCGAAGCGGGACTGGCATCGTTGACAACAAGAAGGACATCGTCGTACGACTCCTGCTGTGCGACGACCGCTGTCGCAGAGAGAAGGAGGAATAGAAGATGTACGTAGATCAGACTGTTCTTCATAGCATCATGATTGGCCAGCTGTTCGACCGGCGACGCGAGAGTGTCGGTCCTATCGTATCACCATCACTCGTGTGATCTCTGAAACGACTTCACCGGAGTCGCGGGTAGCCGTCAGTCGACAGAGATAGATTCCCGTGGCGAGCCCTTCCGCATCGATCCGGCAGCGACCGCTGGAGACATCGGCTTCCCCCACCTCGATCGACTTCGCCACGCGACCGTAGATATCGAGCAACTCGATTCGGGTCCCGCTGCGCATGAGCCCGTTTCTGAAATTGATCACCGCAGTCGTATTGAACGGGTTGGGAGCGACATCGAAAGCAGACTGCGTCACCTCACCCGCGCCGTTATTGACTCCGGCGACAACGCTACGCAGTCGCATCTTTGGATCACCGATGACCACCTGACGCCATCCCAGATAGAGCGATGCTGCATAGAAGCTTTCAGCGAGGTTGAACCCCGAGGCATAGCGATCGAACAGGATGTTGACCCGCGCAAGCGATCCTCCCGTCGGTTCATGGATATACCCCTTCACCCCGGAGACGCCCTCGGCGATAAGATCGGCGATCAGCGACTGTTCATAAGATGTGCCCGGCATGAACGAACGGCCTCCCGTCGAAACGAAGGTCTCGGCGATAGCACCATTGAGCCAGGTGTTCCCCGGCTTCGAGGCCGCACCTCCTCCGGAGGAGGGATCATTGCTCCCCCATGATGTATAGCCGATCACATCGGTGTGCCCCCGCTCGAAGCTTGCATCCTCGTTGAGGAATACGTTGAGCCCCTTCCCCTCCAGCCGCTGCCCTGCATCACTCATATAGCCATTGAGCACCTTGAGTAGCGACGGGGCTATGTCGATGACCCACTCTCCCTGATCCACCCGTGCAGGATGTTCGGCGCGATCGATCAGACCTTTGACATCCTGCACGGTATATCCATCCAGTCTGGTGACCAGATAGATCGGCATACGCTCGGGATGGCGCCGGAAATGCGATTCTGAGTTATAGTACGGAGCGTTCCAGGCAGGAGAATCGTTGTCCTTGACGGCGAGAATAAAAGCGGAGTCACGTCCATTGATAAGCACCAGACAATCTTCGAAGGAGTTGGGACCGCCCCACACGCCGGTGGCCTGGTCATCCTCCTGCTGCATCGTCACGCGAAGCGGGCATCCCTTGGTCGTCACGATATAGTTGATCGAATCGATCAGGTTGTGCTCGGCCATGAACCGCTGGATCTGCCACTGTATCTGCCGGAAGCCGAGCGAATCGATCGTCTCCGACGTGCTTGCGTTGATATTGCAGATGTGTCGCTCGGGGATGCCGCGGCGCTGTGCGAAGTAGTTGGCGATCTCTCGCGACTCGCTGCTTGCATCGTTGACGACAAGCAGGACATCCTCGTAGCCCGGGCTCACCTCGTTCGGCGCTGTTGCGCCACGCAGCTCCACCAGTTCCAGCCATCTGGCAGCGCTCGAATAGATCTCCAGCAGTGCAGAACCGCTGTCGCCGGCAAGCCGGTTGTATGTCACCGTGATGTCGAGGTGTTCCCCTCCTGCAAGAGTGCAGGGGAGAACCTTTGCCGGTTCTACAACGAAACTCCGTGCGTCCCCTCCGGTCGGATGAAGACCGGTGATCTCGATACTATCGCTGCTGCTGAGGTTGGTGATGCTGAACGTACGGGTTGCCGTCGGACTGCCGACCGGCGCCTCGAACCTGATTAGCCCCGGGACGTCGAGCAACGGACGCACGCTGTTTCCAAGGAGGTCGACCCTCCAGACAAGCTCATTGGAACTCGAGACAGGTGCATAGAATGCACGCAGTCTTCCCGACAACCTGCCATAGACGGAAGGACGCATCGTCACAGCGATTGCGATCGAGTCACCAGGAGAGATCGTACCGTTGTCAGGGGATGCATGGAAGTCGGATCGGCTCTCTCCATCGATCTCGATACGGCGAAGCTCGACAGGCCCGTTGCTGATGTTGACAAGCCATAGCGTATCGGTTATCGACGCATAGCGACCGGCATCCTTCAGATCGAGAGCATGCGCTCCCGCCACGAGCGCACCTGGAGCGAGCTGCATCTTCGGGTCGCCGACGATCACCTGACGCCATGCCACATAACTCGATGCGGCATAGAAGCTCTCGGCCATATTCCATCCGGAGGTATAGCGGTCGAACAGTATCTGCGGACGGGCCATCCCGCCGAGGTAGACCGGATTGTCGGTGTACCCTTTCATCGCGGAGACGCCAGTGGCACCGTTCTCCAGCCAGTCAGCGATAGACGATACGCCGAGGGTGGGACGGAACGATTGTGCGTTCACTCCGGAGAATGTCTCGGCGATCGACCCGTCGAGCCACTGGTTGTCCGGCACGGATGCGGCGCCGTTTGCAGCGGGATCGCTGCTTCCCCACGATGCATAACCAACCACACCCGGCTGCTCTCTGAGATAGGTTGCATCCTCGTTCAGTAGAACATCGAGAGCCTTCCCGCGCAGGACTGTATCAGCGGAACGAAGCCATCCATTCGGCATCGCCTCCCTGTCGGGAGCGACATCCAGCACCCACTTTCCCTGGTTCACCGAGACAGGCGTCTCCGCCTTACGGATCAAAGACTTGACATTATCGACAGTGTAGCCATCGAGTCGTGTGACAAGGTAGATGGGAAGGTTCTGCGGGTCGCGACGAAAGCGTGTATGGGAGTCGAAATAGCGGGATCTCCATGCTGGCGAGCCCGAGTTCTTCACAGCGAGGATCAGTGTCGAATCGCGCCCGTTGATCAGCACCAGACAGTCCTCGAACGATGCAGTGCCTCCCCAGATGTCCTTGTCGGTCTGATCGGGCTGGCTCGAGATGACGCGGAGCGGGCAGCCCATGGTCGTCACGATATAGTTGATCGAGTCCGTCAGGTTGTGCAGCCTCATATAGCCTTCGATCTGCCACTGAAGTCGTTTGAACTCCAGTGAATCGATAGTCTCCACGCCGGAGGCCGAGATCCTGCAGATATGCGACTCGGGTATTCCCCGTCGAGTGGCGAAGTAATCACCGACCTCCTCCGATGCGCTGCTGTTGCCGTTGACAACCACAAGCACATCACTATAGGAGACGCTCTGCGCACGAGCGGCAAAGGGAATCACAAGAGCGCAGTAGAGCGCAGAAAGCAGTACCGAAATTCTCATCGGATGGAAGGGGACGATTGGTAGAACACGGGGGTAATGAACGCCTGCAGTCAGGCGAAACGAAGAGCTTCTCCCTGGGAGGGGAAGGCAGTGACAGGTGATCAGCTCTTCGTATACCGCGAGTTACCGGAGTCTAGTGAATCCCGGCTCCTCATAATCGGGGCGACAAACTACAAAATTGGCGTGGGAATCTCTATGAAAGATCCGGGGCAACGATCGGAACGGAAGCAGCGGAGATCAATCGATGCTGCTCCCCGTTGTGTCCTGGCGCTTCGCAGCCCTGATGGGTGTGATAAGAAACCACAGTGACCTCGACCACGAGCAGATCACAACGCCCACTCATCCCATCCCGCCAGATCGCCGCCGAATCCATAGACCTGCCCCCATAACAAGAAGCGCCCCACACCCCCACATCCAGAGAGGTATCCGTGTGAAGAGACTGCGCGAAGCGACGCGTGGCTCTCTCACCCCTGCCGGGAGCCTTACGCCGAGTTGCATCTTGGGATCGCCGATCACAACCTGGCGCCATGACGAGAAACGCGCTGCTGCATAGAAACTCTCGGCCATGTTGAATCCCGTACTGTAGCGGTCGAACAGAATATCGGCGTGGGCCATTGCTCCTCCGGTGGGCTCGTCGGTATATCCCTTGACAGCCGAGACCCCCTCGGCGATAAGATCGGCTATGAGCGATTGGCCATACTCGGTTCCCTGGATGAACGACCTTGCGCCGGTCGAGACATGAGTCTCGGCAATGGCACCATTGAGCCAGGCGTTCTCCGGCATCGCCGCGGCTCCCCCGCCCGAACCCGGATCGTTGCTCCCCCATGAGACATACCCCACCACCTCCGTGCGGTGCCGCAGATACTCGCTGTCCTGGTTCATCTCCACACGCAGACCTCGACCCGACAGCAGCTCCCCGGCACGACGCATCCCTCCATTCATGTACTCCGACATCCCCGGCGCCATGTCCAGCACCCACACCCCCTCACCCACCGATGCCGGCCGCTCGGCTCGATGGATCAGCCCCCGAACATGGTCGACCGTGTAGCCATCGAGTCGCGTCACCAGATAGATCGGCATCCCGGCGCTCCGCCGAAAGTGTGTCCGCGCATCGAAGTACCGCGATGTCCATGCCGGCGAACTCGCATGCTTGACACCGAGCATCAGCGCCGAGTCGGCTCCATTGATCAGCACCAGGCAGTCCTCGAACGATGCGGTGCCACCCCACACCCCGTTGGCCGGATCGTCCTGCTGTTCGGTGACCACGCGCAGCGGGCACCCTTTGGTCGTCACGATGTAGTTGATCGAATCGCTCAGTCGCTGCTCTCGCAGATATCCTTCGATCTGCCACTGCACTTCCTTCATCTCCATCGAGTCGATGGTCTCGTCGTCGCTCGTGGAGATACGACAGATGTGCTCCTCAGGCACACCGCGGCGCGCTGCGAAGTATTCTCCTATCTCCTGCGACTCGTCGCTTTCCATGTTGATCACCACAAGCAGATCGTCGTAACTGACGATGGCACCCGTGTCGCCTCGTGGACCGCGAAGCTCCACCAGCTCGACGCTCCGTGAGGCATTCGAATAGATCTCGAGCAGGGCAACGCCGGAATCCCCCGCTCTGCGATCGTACTGCAGAGGGAGCTTCACTTCGCCTCCTCCCGGAATCGCAAGGGGAAGAGAAGGAGGAGGCTGGAGAGCAAACGATCGAGCCCCTGGTCCCGTGAACTTCAGAGCGGAGATGGTGACGGTATCGGAGAGAGTGCGATTCCGCAGCACCACCGTATCGTATATCGCAGTGGACCCGCCCGCCGGACGGAAGCGAATCTCCCGTGGTGCCTCGAGCAGTGGTGCCTCTCCGCGTCCTCTCAGTGTCACCTCCCACACTCTCTGGAGCGTATCGGAGACGGCTCTATAGCGGATGTGCAGCAGAGCGCTGTCGAGACCGAACGATGTCGGCCCAAAGATGACAAGCAACAGGGCAGAGTCACCGGCACCGATGCTGCGAGGGAGGGGGGAGCGACGCAGACCATCCACACCGAATGCGGCGCGGGCCGAGCTGTCGATGGTGACATCGTCGATGAGCAGCGAGCGATTGGAGATATTGGTGATCCTGATGGTGTCATATGCACGACCGTACCGTGCGATCCCTCCCAGATCGAGTTCCCGTTTCGAGACTATCAGATGGCGTGGGGCGAGTTGCATCTTCGGGTCGCCGACGATCACCTGTCGCCATGCCACATAGCGGGAGGCGGCATAGAAGCTCTCGGCCATGTTGAACCCCGAGCTGTAGCGGTCGAAGAGGATCTGTGGACGTGCCATCGCCGCAGAGTAGGCGGGATAATCCGTATAGCCTTTCATCCCCGAGACACCCTCGTCGAGCCACTCGGCAACCATCGACTGGCCCAGACCCATCGAGTAGGTGCGCGCGCTCAGCCCTACGAATGTCTCGGCAATAGCGCCATTGAGCCAGGCGTTCTCCGGCATCGCCGCGGCTCCCCCGCCCGAACCCGGATCGTTGCTCCCCCATGAGACATACCCCACCACCTCCGTGCGGTGCCGCAGATACTCGCTGTCCTGGTTCATCTCCACACGCAGACCTCGACCCGACAGCAGCTCCCCGGCACGACGCATCCCTCCATTCATGTACTCCGACATCCCCGGCGCCATGTCCAGCACCCACACCCCCTCACCCACCGATGCCGGCCGCTCGGCTCGATGGATCAGCCCCCGAACATGGTCGACCGTGTAGCCATCGAGTCGCGTCACCAGATAGATCGGCATCCCGGCGCTCCGCCGAAAGTGTGTCCGCGCATCGAAGTACCGCGATGTCCATGCCGGCGAACTCGCATGCTTGACACCGAGCATCAGCGCCGAGTCGGCTCCATTGATCAGCACCAGGCAGTCCTCGAACGATGCGGTGCCACCCCACACCCCGTTGGCCGGATCGTCCTGCTGTTCGGTGACCACGCGCAGCGGGCACCCTTTGGTCGTCACGATGTAGTTGATCGAATCGCTCAGTCGCTGCTCTCGCAGATATCCTTCGATCTGCCACTGCACTTCCTTCATCTCCATCGAGTCGATGGTATGCGATGTCGATGTAGTGATACGGCAGATCTGACGCTCGGGAATTCCGCGACGTTCGGCGAAGTACCGGCCGATCTCCTCGGAGACCTCGCTCTCCCGGTTGACGACCACAAGCACATCGTTATAGCTGACCTGCTGGGCAATGCAGAGAGATGCGAAAAGGAGTGTCTGGAGTATAGCGACGAGAAGAGTTCGCACGAGCTTCATGAAAGAATTCTGGTTGCTGTCGGGATCGAAGCGAGGAGCATTCGGAATGATCGTCCACAGTGACGCGGGGAGAAAAGTACGGAGCGTACACCAATCGCAGGCAGGAGCCCTGTCGACTCCATCGGCACGTACCAAACAGAGTGAAGCCCGGAGCGCTTTTGCAAGCGTCCGGGCTTCGCTTTACGCCATCGGGAAACGCGGATCTCCTGCGTTAGACCTGCATCTCTCGCGACGGCTGATAATCGAGACTACCTACATAGGAGCTAGCGAGCGACGATCACCGTTTTCGTCAGCGTCGACGAACCCGATGCGGTTGTCACCGTGAGCCGGCAGATATAGCTGCCCGAGGCAAGCTCCCTGCCATCCACCGTCGCCATATGCTCGCCAGCGCCCTCGACATCATAGCCGACAGTGCTGACGGTACGACCGACCATATCGAGCATATCGACCCGGACATTCGCACGATCGACGGCCAGATGGTATCGGACCTCGGTCGTGAAGCTGAACGGGTTTGGGCTGATCATGAGTAGATCCTCCGACGAACGCTCGCCGGTAACCATCGGATCGACACCGCTTACGCTCTCGGATGATGTCCCCAGCAGCTGCACTGCATAGACAGCCTGCTCGGCATCGGAGTGGATCTCGAGAGTCGCATGCGCCTCGTCACCCGACGTCTGACCGTAGGTGAAGGGGATATCGACAAAGCTCCCCTCCGGGATAATAAACGGCTGCGAATAGGAAGGGGCGATCGAGAACATCGCCGCACCCTGGCCGCTGAGAACCACCTTGCTGATCGTGACGGTATCCGATCCGGAGAGGTTCTTCAGCCTCACGATCCCTGTCACGACCTCCCCGCCTTCGCTTCGCTTGACGACGACCTTTACAGGCACCTGGAGGGTGGAGCGCGTCCCGCGTCCGCTGAGCGCTATCTCGAGAGAGGAGTTCTGCCCCTCGTACTCATACGGTATCACCAGCCCTGCCTTCTGTGTGCCGAAGCGTGAGGGGACCAGCGAGACAACGAAGCCGACCGAATCACGCGGTCCGATAGTCTTCGGGAAGCTCGAGCCCTTCAGCAGCATCGCGCTGAAGTCGACCGAATCCTTGCCGACGACCTCCGGCTTACGAAGCGAAAGCGGAAGGTTGGAGTTATTCCTGACCCACATCGTATCGGCGAGCCGGAGATGGCGTGGCCCGTCGCCCAGAGCGATCTCTGCCGGTGCAGAGAGCGAAGGAAGGGAGTTCGGACGCAGGCCTGCACCGGAGACATCGGCATCGAGCAATGAGAACTGGCTCTCGCCCGGGGTCCTGTATTGCAGATGCAGCTCGGCGCTCTCCAGCTCGAATGACGTTGGAAGCAACGTGACAACAACACCGAGTCTCTCACCCGGCTGCAGGATCTGTGAATACCCATTGTAGCCGAGCACCATCGCCTCGAAGTCCTTTGCATCCGTACCACCGAGTGTGGTCCCGCCGATCTCGATATCGGTTCTCGAACCGTTCGTCACCCACATGGTATCGGTCAGAGGCTTGTAGCGTGGTCCCTGTCCCAGATCGACCGATCTCCGCTTCCAGGCATTCCCCTCGACAACGACGAGCTGCTCAGGCTGGCGGGCGCTCGACGAGACCTTGATCACAGCCGAGTCGGTATGTGTAGCAAAAGGATTGTAGCTGATCTCCAGATCGACGATCTCGCCACCGGGAATCGCGACAGGCCACTTGGTAGAAGGATCGACCGCGAACCATCCACTTCCCGGACCTGTGATATCCAGCTTGGTGACAAAGACCGTGTCGGTGACCGTGAGGTTCTGGAGAGAAAGCTTCCCGCGTCCATTCTCCGCACCCTGCTGAACCTGGATGGTTACGCGTCCGGGCACCTTGATCTCGGGTCGCACACCCTTGCCGGTGGCCTCGATCTCGCGTGAGGAAAGGGATGGATCGCCGCTTCGCTTGTAGTTGAGGCGCAGCGTAGCGTTCTCCGGTCCATAGACCGTCGGCTTCATCGCAACGACCACGCCAAGCGATGTATGCGCCGCAAGCTGATACGGGAACTGCTTGCCCCCGGCGAGCGTCACCTTGAAGTCGCCGCCGTTGGCTCCGGTCGATACCACCGAAGCTATATCGAGTGGAGCGCTCGAGCTATTGGCCAGCCAGATTGTATCGAGCAGTGGAGCGTAGCGTGGTCCTTCACCCAGATCGATGGCCACGCGGCGCACGGACGTGCCGACCAGCGGCACATTCTGCTCCGGCACGGTGGCAGTCGATACCACCTTCAGAAGAGCGGAGTCGATGCGTGCGCCGAATGGATTGTAGCGGACAGAGATGTCGCGATCCTTGCCACCGGGGATCGCAATCGGGAAGCGGATCGACGGATCGACCGTGAACCACGATGCTCCCGATCCCTGGAGTTCGAGCGCGGTGACATACACCGTGTCGACAGCTGCGCGGTTGCGCAATTTCAATGTACCCGTGGCCGAGTCGCCACTGGCGGGAATATTGATGGTCAGTCCCGGCGGCACATCGAGCACCGGACGTGTGCCACGTCCTGTCACCACGATCTCACGTGACGACGTCGATGCATCTCCAAGACGCTTGTATCGCAGATTGACCGTCGCGGCCTCACTGGCATATGTTGATGGGTTCATCGTGATGATGATACCCACAGAGCCACGGGTCGCCACGCTGTACGGGAAGGCAGCACCACCGACAAGCGTCGTTGTGACATCGGCGGCGTTGGCTCCCGTATTGGCAACCGACGTGAGGCTGAGCGGGCTGCGCGAGCTGTTGGTCAGCCACACTGTATCGCGCAACGGAGTATAGCGAGGCGCGGAGCCGAGATCGACTGCGATGGAACGGACGGAGGATCCTATCACCCGCACATTCTGCTCCGGCACGGTAGCAGTCGATACCACCTTGAGAAGCGCTGTGTCGATACGAGCGCCGAATGGATTGTAGCTGACAGGGATTGTCAGATCTCTGCCACCAGGGATCGCAATCGGGAAGCGGATCGACGGATCGACCGTGAACCATGAGGCTCCCGATCCCTGAAGATCGAGCGCGGTGACATACACCGTGTCGGTTGCAGTGCGATTGCGGACCGTCAGCGTGCCTGTGGCCGAGTCGCCACTGGCGGGAATATTGATGGTCAGTCCCGGCGGCACATCGAGCACGGGGCGTGTGCCACGTCCTGTCACCACGATATCACGTGACGACGTCGATGCATCTCCAGGACGCTTGTATCGCAGATTGACCGTCGCATCCTCGGTGGCATATGTCGACGGGTTCATCGTGATCAATAGACCAACCGAACCACGGGGAGCAAGCGTATATGGGAAGCCGGCACCACCGACAAGTGTCGTTGTGACATCGGCGGCGTTGGCTCCCGTATTGGCAACCGACGTGAGGTTGAGCGGGCTGCGCGAGCTGTTGGTCAGCCACACTGTATCCTGCAACGGAGAGTAGCGCGATCCCGCACCGAGATCGATGCCGATATACCGTATCGATGTTCCTATCAGCCGGACATCCTGCTGGGGCTGGGTGGCGGTGGAAACCACTTTCAGCAGTGCGGTATCTCCCCGCGCGCCGAACGGGTTGTAGCTGACAGGGATATTCCATACCTGCCCGCCGGGGATCGCATGCGGAAGGCTGATCGATGGATCGACCGTGAACCATGAGGCTCCCGATCCCTGAAGATCGAGCCCGGTGACATACACCGTGTCGGTTGCAGTGCGGTTGCGCACCGTCAGCGTGCCTGTTGCCGAATCGGCACTGGCGGGGACATTGATGGTGAGCCCTGTTGCCGGCACATCGAGCACCGGACGTGTGCCACGTCCGAGCACCGCGATACCACGTGACGACACGACGGGATCGCCGGGGCGGCTGTATGCAAGGTTGACGACCGCATCCTCGTTGGCATACGTTGTCGGCATGATCGTAACGATGATGCCGACAGAATCACGTACGGCAAGGAGATACGGGAGGGTAGCTCCGTTGACGAGCCGCGCCGAGACATCGCCGGCGTTGGCTCCCGTGTTGAATGTCGAGGTGAGATTGAGCGGGCTACGCGAGCTGTTGGTCAGCCACACTGTATCCTGCAGAGGCGAGTAGCGCGGTCCCGCACCGAGATCGATGCCGACATACCGTGTCGAGGATCCGACGACCTGTACATCCTGATCGGAGACACTGGCCGAGGAGAGCACTTTCAACAGCGCACTGTCCCTTCGTGAGCCGAACGGGTTGTAGCTCAGTGTGATATCCCAGTCGCCACCGCCGGGGATCGCATGCGGGAAGCTGATCGATTGATCGACTGTGAACCATGATGCACCATTCCCCTGAAGGTCGAGAGCGCTGACATAGACCGTATCGACAGCCGTCCGATTATGCACTCGCACAGTGACGGTAGCCGAGTCGGCAGTCGCCGGGGCGGTGACTGTCACCTGGGCCGGCACGTTCAGTATCGGCCGGAGACCGCGGCCGATCATGGCGATCTCGCGCGACGATGGGAGCGGATCGCCCGGGCGCTTGTACGCAAGATTCACAACAGCGCCTTCGTTGGCATAGGTTGTCGGTGTCATCGAGACAACGATGCCTACCGAATCGTTCGATGCCAGGTTGTACGGAAAGCTCGAACCGTTGAGCAGTGTTGCATCGATATCGTCAGAATTGGGACCGGTAAAGCTCACAGAGGAGAGCGAGAGGGGGCTGCGCGAATAATTCGGCAGCCAGATCGTATCGAGCATCGCCTCATAGCGATAGCCCTGTCCCAGATCGATCGAGATACGGTGCAGAAGGGTTCCATCGAGAGCTACCTTCTTCGGAGATTGCTGTGCATTGGAAGCGATGTTCAGCGATGCTGAATCGTTCCGCGCTCCGAACGGTGTATAGCTCACTGCCACATCGGTAGCAGCCCCACCGAGGAGGACGATAGGGAAGCGAATGGAGGGATCGACGGTAAACCAGCTCGCCCCTGCATCCTGCAGATCGAGCGCCGAGACGAAGACCGTGTCGGTCATGGTCTGATTGCTCAGGCGGATCGTACCGGAGACCCTGTTCTGGCCGACAGGGACAACCATCGAAAGCGCGGTGGGTGCATTGAGAACCGGGCGAAGACCTGTTCCGTTGATATCGATATCTGCGGTTCTGTAATCGACCTGGCTTGTCGGCTTGTATCGGACATGGAGCGTCGCGTTCTCGTCACCATAGACCGTCGGGATCATCGACACGACGATGCGGAGCGAATCCCCAGAGTTTATCGTGTATGGCAGAGTCTGTCCTGGCGTTGCCGATACATCCGCCGCCTCGGCTCCATCGATGGTGATAGATGCCACATCGACGCTTCCGCCGGAAACGTTGCGCACCGAGATGGTGTCGCGCAGAGGAGCATAGCGCGGTCCCTGACCGAGATCGACGACTCCGGGATAGCTGATGACGGAGGTCGACAGCTTCATTTTGGGATCGCCGATGATCACCTGGCGCCAGATATAGTACTGCGATGCCGCATAGTAGCTCTCGGCCATGTTCCAGCCTCGAGTCCGGTAGCGGTCGAAGAGGATCTCGGGATAGGCTATCGAGCCGGTCGTGGGCTCATCGGTATATCCCTTGATGGCGCTGACTCCCTCGGCCACCCAGTCGGCGATAAGGGACTGACCACCCCCTGTCCCGGGTTGGAACGATCGTGCGCCGGTCGAGACATAGGTCTCGGCAATGGCGCCGTTGAGCCAGCTGTTGCCGGGAATCGCGCCGTTTTGTCCTCCGCTCGCATCATCGTTGCTCCCCCAGGAGACATAGCCTATCACATTGTTGAAGCCGTGGAGGTATTCCGACGGGATCGAGGAGACATAGGAGGAATCCCCATGCCACCGTACAAGTGAGTCGGCTGTGGACATCACCTGGTTGTAGATCGACTCGTAGTACGAGCCATTGTACCAGAAATCTCTGTTGGCGGCCTTGTCGAAGACATACACCCCATCACCGGCCGCTGCCGGGTTCTCGGCGCGGCGTATCAGCGATTTGACATCTTCGACAGTATAGCCATCCAGCCTCGTCACCAGATAGATCGGCATCGACGCGCTGCGCGCAAAGCGCGAGGTCGAACCAAAGAAGCGGGCGTTCCATGTGATGGAGTTGTTGTTCTTCGGAGCGAGGATATCGGTCGAGTCGGGACCGTTGATCACGACAAGCATATCCTCGAACGACCCCAAGCCTCCATAGATGGCGAAGATTGGCGCCGGAAGACCGAACACATCCTGCTGTACGGTGGTGATACGGAGCGGGCATCCCTTGGTCGTCACGATATAATTGATCGAGTCGATCAGGTTGTTGCTCCGCATGAAGTTCTGGATCGACCACTGAATGCGCTTGAAGCCGAGTGAATCGATCACCTCGGATGTATCGACATTCAAGTGACAGATATGCCCTGCCGGAATATTTCGTCGCGACGAGAAATAGTCCCCGATATCGGTCGAAGCCGAGCTCGAGTCATTGACGATAAGGAGTACATCGTCATACGTGTCGCTCTGTGCAAGGGCCGGGGTTGAAAGAGCTGCGAGTACAAACAGAACGAAGGCCAGGGCAACGAGGGACTTCATTAACCGCTGAGGGAGTAGCGTAAAATGATTCAATGTGCCGAATTGATTTGAAGCGAGCGGGTGCTCAGCCTCGTTGGAATGGGAGAACGGGGTGCACGACAGTGGGGTGTGAAGCGTGCGGGAGCCCGTCGAACGAAGCAGAGTAGCGCCGGAATGCCGGCTGCCGATGTTTCGGCAAGGGTGTAGATACCACATAGACTTCTGGACAAGTCAAGTGAATAGAAGTGCTTGGACCAACTGGCTGAGGGGCCAGAAGCGAGCAGTAATAGATCCATCCGTAGATGGTGGAAACGCCGTGAAACAAACCCGATCGGGTGCGCCTACCTTTTCAGGCTCCCCTGTGTGCCCTTCGATACCACTGGAAGGTTGGACCGAATCGTAGAATCGACTCCAACGGTATCCGTCGACAGGTGAGAGAGTGCAGCGACAAGAGTGTCGGATGCTGAGAGATTGCCGAATGAGGCACGGTACAGGTCTGGTAGAAATAGGAACAGGACTAGTGCTCCAAAATCAAGAACGATGATCGTAAAAAAAGGTTAGCAAGCCCGGAGAGAGAGGAAGCGCATTGGACGATGCGGGTTCCAGTGGGTGCTGCATTTCCACGATTTTCTACCATATAACGAGAAACAGGTCAAAGATACCATTCTCCCCCGCCACCAAAAAGTGCATGGGAGGGTACTTTTAAAATATTGTCAGACTCTACAATACGGAACGCTCCAGCTTCATCGATTATCGCTCCCCAATGGTCACATCGAGCGATACAACGCCCTCGATCTCGGCCAGGAGCCGGTCTCCCTTCACCACCTGCGACACCCCCTCGGGGGTCCCGGTAAATAGGCAGTCTCCATGTTCAAGGGTGAAGATCCGACTGAGGTAGCTGATGGTGCGGGGGATCGAAAGGATCATATCCCCTGTCGATCCTTCCTGCCGTAACTGGTCGTTGACCAGTAGACGGAGAGGAAGCTGGTGGGGATCGGCGACCTGATCCTTTAGTACGATCTCGCTGATCGGAGCGGATGTGTCGAACCCCTTTGCGACAGCCCAGGGCTCCCCTCGCTGTTTTGCCGTCGACTGCAGATCACGAAGGGTCATATCCAGACCGACACCATAACCGAGTATATGCTCCATCGCCTCTTCTTCCGGGATATCCCTTCCGGGACGATCTATCACCACCACCAGCTCCACCTCGTGATGAAGCTCGTGTGAGATCGTTGGAATCATCACCGTTCCTCCGCTCCCGAGCAAAGCCGTACGCGGCTTGATAAAGATGACGGGATCGGCCGGGATCTCCCCTCCCATCTCGCGGGCGTGCTTCTCGTAGTTCTTTCCGAGACAGAGCATCTTCCCGACGGGGATCCGTGTATGGGTCGCCTTGAGAATCAGATCGTACATGGTTCGCTCGTTTGAGGTGGGAATCATAAGCGCGGAGATCACCGGTTCGATCTCCGCGCTCCGTTACGTCGTGCCGTCAAGGAGATGGTGTGGCTACCGTACGACAGATCTTCGGGCGATCACATCCCCGAATGCCCGGCCGCCGGAGCGGCAGCAACCTGGTCGGGCATCACGTTGATCGTCCGCTCGGTGATGTTGTAGGGTCCCGGGACCGGCTTGCCGTCGGGACCGATCAGCTCGAGCTTGATCTTGTGCTCTCCCTTGCCGAGACCTTCGATGAAGTACGGGACCCACTCGGTGAGGGTGTCCTTTACCTGGCCATCGATCGAGGCGACCACCTTGTACTTGTCGGGACCGAGTTCGGCATTCGAGAGATAGAAATCGAGAAGGATCCGTTTGGTATCGTTCCCCTTGTAATCCCCCTTTGGTCGACTGTAGGTAAGCATCGGATCCTTCTCCTTCATCATCACATCGCCACTCTTGGACTTCACATAGAAGTTATGAGCTACGAACGCCCCCGGCGACTTGATGCTCTCGTGCCAGGAACGGCTCGGGAAGGCACGAAGCGTATGCACTCCCGGACTCAATGCACCGACCGAAAAGCTGTCGGTCTTGTACATCGCCATATAGGGCTTGTCGTCGATGATGACATGGATATGCTGCCCCTCCTTCGAATAGGCGATCCCTTTGTCGGTCTCCCCTGCCGTCGGGGAGGCCAGCTCGACCCCTTTGAGTTCGACTCTGACCATGACGCTGTCGCTTGTAACGACCTGGCTGGCAGAGGGGGAGACCACCGTGAGCTTTGCATCGGGGAATGCCTGCCCCGGCTCGCCCTTGACGATCTTCACCTCCATCGGTCCGGCAGAAGACGCCGAATCGTGAGACATGGCGCTCGAATCACCTGCCGTGGCGGTCGAATCACCCGGCGGGGTGTTGTCAGCTGACTTCTTGGTGCACCCCGCGACGGCGAGAAGCGACGCGGCGACGATCGATATAGCACGAGGTGTGAATCGCATGTTCCTGCCTGGATTGTTGGTTGTACCCTGTTGAAAAAGCGGCGAGAAACTACCGATAATGGTGAAGCTTTCAAACACGAGCGACCGCCCGACCGAAGGTATCCTCCCGGAGTTCGCCAGGAGATCGGAATTAACCGTTCGCAACATCTCCCCATCCGGCAGCGATTGTGTATCGTGCGATGGTTTTGCATCTTGATGCGCTATGACAAAATCGGATATCATCGATCGAGTAGCCGAGGGGACCGGGCTGACAAAGCTGGAAACCGAGGCGGTCATTGACGGGTTCCTGAAAACGGTTGCCGAGTCGCTCTGCAATCAGGGACACGTCGAGCTGCGTGGATTTGGAACATTTCGTGTCAAGGAGCGGGCGCCGAGGATCGGGCGCAATCCCCGTACGGGCGAAGTCGTCGATCTCGACGGGCAGTACGTCCCCCACTTCAAGGTCTCACGCGAACTGCGCGATCTGGTTGACCGGACTATCAAATCCTCCATGCAGCAGAACGATTCCCAATGAACGACCCCCGACAGCAGCATATCGAAGAGCCGCACGATCAGGCGACCACCTGTGACGAGTGCGGAGCCGGCAACCCTGCCGGAGCAACCGAATGCTCGGTCTGCGGCAGCCCGATCCAGGGAACGGTCTCTATCCCGGAAGCCCGCCAGCAACCGGTACAGATCGCTCCCAGGGCTCCATCCTCGACTGTGCGAGATTACATCCTCTTCGGCATCGGCGCAGTGGTCGTTGCGCTGCTGGTCTATATGATCTCCACCCCCACCGAAACCAAGGGTCCGCCCCGCGGCGATGGAGCGTCCGCGGCCGCGACCCAGGGAGATCAGGAGGGAGCCATGCCTCCGGGTCATCCTCCAGCTGGCGAGGCGATGACACCGGAGCAACGCCAGCAGATGGAGCAGAAGCAGAAGATGATGGAGGCACGTGCCAACGATCTACGGACCGCGTTGGAGGCTGCGCCCGGGAACGACTCCCTCAGGCTCCAACTCGCCAACGCTCTCTACGACATGAACGACCATGCGGGTGCGGTGAAGCTCTATCGCGAGATATTGAAAAAGGATCCGGACAATCCCGATGTCCGGACCGATATGGCGTATTCGATGGCGAATCTGAACGACATCGACGGAGCGATCGCCGAGCTTCAGGGAGTAGTGACAAACCACCCCCGCCATCAGAACGCTGCGCTCAATCTGGCAATGATGTATCATGTGAAGGGGACCCCCGACAGCACCCTCTACTGGCTGAAGCGGGTCGCTGCGATCGACTCGACGACAGCACAGGGACGCGAGGCGGCACGTATCGTCGCCGATATCACCGCCAGGGAGTCGGGAGGGTCGGCCCCGCCGCACCCCTGAGGCTGTGAAAAAATGCTGACCCGCCTCGGGGAAAGGGATCATTCCGTATATTTGCGGTCCTGAAAAATCTCATCGATCTTTAACATCAATACATCAAGGAGCCGACTATGCCATGTGGCAAAAAGCGGAAGCGCCATAAGATGGCGACTCACAAGCGGAAGAAGAGACTCCGCAAGAATCGCCATAAGAAGAAGAACAGGTAGTAGACACAGGTGATCCTGTCCCCGTATCCTGTTCATCGACCGAATGTCAATAAACCCCTCTCCTCGCAGCTGAATGCTCAATCGAGGTGAGGGGTTTTCTGTCCCATGACCTCCGCGGCCATGGGGCAGCGGTCAGCAGCGGAGACAGGGAGCAGGCTCGATCGACATTCTCCATGATGGCACGAAGTCGGATCATTGATCTCGACGAGGCACACTATGACTCCGCGAGTCTGTTGCTTTCTCTACCTGCATACTGTAGCTTCGTTGCGAGAGGCCCACCTGGCTGCGGACCTGCACCAAGGACCACTGGACGTTCTGCTATTAACTACTGACTACCGACATGTCCCTGATCGATCGCGAACGAAACCATTTTCTCCAGACATACAAGCGGCTCCCTATCGAGGTCGAGTATGCAGAGGGGATGTACATCTACTCGAGCAATGGCACACGCTATCTCGATTTCCTCGGCGGCATCGCCGTCAACTCGCTCGGGCACTCGCATCCGCGTATAAGTGCAGCGATCGAACGACAGCTTCGCCGCTATACCCACCTGTCGAACTACTTCTACCAGGATGTGCAGGTGGAGTTCGTCGAGCGGCTCTGCTCTGCCTCCGGATACGATCGCGCGTTCCTTACAAACAGCGGGACCGAAGCGACCGAGGGGGCCATCAAGCTCGCCCGGAGCTATGGAAGTCCTTACGAGCGCGACGAGATCATCGGGTTCACCGGTGGTTTTCACGGACGCAGCTATGGTGCGCTCTCGATCATGGACAGGCCACGCTACAAGGATGGGATGGGACCGTTCCTTCCCGCCACCCGTATCCTTCCGTTCAACGATGTCGATGCGCTCCGTGCTGCCGTCAGCGACAGGACCTGTGCTGTGATGCTCGAGTTTCTTCAGGGAGAGGGAGGAATCCGCTGGGCGACGCCGGAGTTTGTGGAGGCGGTGATGGAGCTGCGTCATCGTCACGGGTTCCTGGTGATCGCCGACGAGGTACAGGCGGGAGGAGGGCGCACCGGCAGCTTCTTCTCGTTCGATCGCTTTCGCGTTCGTCCCGACATCGTCACGCTTGCCAAGGGAATCGGCGGAGGTCTGCCGCTGGGAGCGATACTCACCACCGAGAACCTCGCGGGGATCTGGGGTGGCGGTCAACATGGGACCACCTTTGGCGGCAACGCGCTGGCATGCGTCGCGGGAAACGTCGTGATCGAGGAGCTTCGGAACGGGCTGATGGAACATGCCGCCGAGATGGGAGAGATACTGATCGGATGGCTGCAGCAGCTTCAGGACGAGTTCCCCGATCTGGTCCGCGAGGTGCGTGGCGCCGGTGCCATCGTTGGTGTGGAACTCACCGAGCCATCGGCTCCATTTGTCGATGCGATGCTGCGGCGGCGCATCATCGTCAACTCGACCGCTGATACGGTGATCAGGCTCCTCCCCCCGCTGATCTACGACAGGGAGCATATCGATCAGTTGATCGTTGCGATGCGCGCATGCTTTGCAGAGTCAGGAGCGCTGGTGTTCGAAGAGAGCGATGAGGGATGAATGCGGAGGGATGAAGAGGGGGTGGGGGAAGGATTGAAAACAGAGAGGGAGAATTGGAGCACCATCCAGTTCTCCCTCTCAGCATTTTATAGGGGCGATGAGAGGAACGCTTCAGGGTTTACAGAGTCCCGAGTTGTTCGCGAAGCGCCGTACTAATACTCGTCCTCCTCTTCATACCTGTTCCCTTTTCCACCCGTGAAGATCGAGCCGAGCATGTCGCTGTAGCTGATGCGCGATATCGCCTCCTCCTTGGCAATCTTCGAGTTCTGGTGCAGCCCATCGAGCACGAATTCCATCGCAGTGGCCAGCTCGTAGGGGTTGTTCTCATCCACCCCCAGATGCGTCACCGCAAGCTTCCGGAGTCCCGGCACCTTCTCGAGCTCCTTCGTATACTCGTCGAACGTCATCATCTCCTCGAGCTCGATCGTCTTCCCCTCACCGAACCATGCAAGGATAGCTGCATAGGGATCGGCAGGGGGCTGCGTGCTCTTCTCCGAAGAACCGCGACGAGGCCGCTCGAGTGGGTTGGGGAAGTAGAAGTTGAAGATCTCCCGCACCGCCTTCCCTATCAGCAGCCGCGCCACCTTTGCCGGTCCCTCCTGCTCTCCTTCGAACACCAGTTCGACTTTGCCGGTGATCCCCGGAAGAGCGTACTGCAGGTCGATGATACGCGGCACGACGGCGTTGTCTCCATTGATGATCGCGCGACGTTCAGCGTTCGATATCAGTGCCTCCATCGTCGCGATGGTCATACGTGCAGAAACCCCCGACTGCTGGTCGACAAACTCGGAGGCTCGTGCCTGCACCGCGATCATCTCCACCACCTGCTCGATATAGTCGGGCATGATCAGCATACCGTCAGCCTCGCGCTCGCGCCACGACTCCTGACGTGTGATCGCGATCCCCTCATCGAGCGTCTTCGGATAATGCGTCAGTATCTGCGAGTCGATTCGATCCTTCAGCGGTGTAATGATCGACCCACGGTTGGTGTAGTCTTCGGGATTTGCAGTGAAGATGATAGCGAGATCGAGCGGCATGCGGACGTTGAAGCCACGGATCTGGATATCCTTCTCCTGCATGATATTGAACAGCCCCACCTGGATGCGTGGCTGAAGGTCGGGAAGCTCATTGATCACGAAGATGCCACGATTGCTGCGCGGGACCATACCGAAGTGGATCGCCCCCTCGTGCGAGTAGCTGAGTCGCTGATTTGCCGCCTTGATCGGATCGATATCGCCTATCAGATCCGCTATCGTGACATCGGGGGTCGCGAGCTTTTCGCCGTAGCGCTCGGAGCGATGCAGCCACGCGATCGGCGTCTGGTCCCCATGCTCGCGAATCAGCTCCGCCGCATAGCGGCTGGTGGGCGCGAATGGGTTGTCGTTGATCTCCGACCCCGCGACGATCGGTATATACTCGTCGAGAAGGTTGGGAAGGAGTCGTGCGATACGTGTCTTCGCCTGACCACGAAGCCCGAGGAGGATGATATCGTGACGGGCGAGGATGGCGTTGACAAGCTGCGGTATCACCGTCTCGTCGAAGCCGATGATGCCCGGAAACAGGGTCTCCTTCGAACGGAGCCTGCGGATCAGATTCTTCCGCATTTCGTCCTTGACCGGAAGGATCTCATAACCGGAGGATCGGAGATCGCCAAGTGTGGAGGGACGGGAGGTTGTGCTGTTCATAATCGAATCTATGGGGAAGGTCTATGAATCGTTTTTCGAGAGGGTCGAAGATAGAGACGGAAAAGCAGACGGCAATGGTCTGAGACGGGAACGACCCAAGAACCTTGTTGTGGTATGGCACGCGCGGCACACATATGCACGTCTGCACTCCTCCCGTACCTACCAACACTTCCGCTGAGTTCATGGTTCCTCGGAGAGATAGATGCCGTTCCCCCGTTGTCTATCGTGCTATATTCATCTCCATTCCGCTCCCATCAGAAGATCAGTGATCCGACAACCCCAGCAGATGCAATCGATCCTCGTTATCCGTTTCAGCTCGGCAGGTGATATCATCCTCACCTCCCTTTTCGTTCGTGCGCTCAGAAGAAGATTCCCCGAAGCGCGGATCGATTATCTCACTAAGCGCGAGTACGTTCCCCTGGTCGGGCACTCCCCATATATCGACCGCGTGCTGACGATCGAGCCGGGATGGGGCATCCGTGATCTGGCTCGCTTCAAGTCGGAACTCATTCGTGACAACGGGGACGATTACGATATCGTCTTCGATCTCCATAACTCCCTCCGCAGCCGCTATGTACGCGCTTCGCTGGGACGCCGGACCGAGGTGTTCAGGAAGCCGACGGTGAAGAAACTCCTCCTCGTCAAGAGGAAGATCAACAGGCTGCGGCCCATTGTTCCGATCCCCGAGCGATATCTCGAGGCCGGAGCAGGCCACGAGCTTCAGAACGACGGAGAGGGTCTCGATCTTTTCATCGGCAATGCCTTCTCCCCTATCGCGCCCCTCGATGGTCGTCCGACGATTGCGATCGCTCCCGGCGCTCGCCATGCCACCAAGCAGTGGATGCCCGAGAGCTATGCGGCACTCGGGACGATGCTGGCCGGGGAGTATGGAGCACGTATCGCGCTCTTCGGGAGCGAGGAGGAGCGGGGACTCTGCGGCGATATCGCCCGCGCGGTCAGAGGAGATGCGATCAACCTTGCCGGCCATACGACTCTTCTCGAGGCAGCAGCGGCAATGGATATGTGCGATGTGGTGATCGCCAACGACTCGGCGCTCGCCCATGTCGCTGCGGCGCGCAAGCGCCCGCTCGTGATGATCTTCGGCTCCACGGTGCTGGAGTTCGGGTTCGGTCCCTACGGCACGCGCTCCGGCGTCGCGGAGGTCGAAGGTCTCTACTGTCGTCCCTGCACGACGATCGGAAGAGAATCATGTCCGGAAGGACATTTCAGATGTATGCGCGAGGTGACGGTGATGGAGGTGATGAAGCTTGTGGAGAAGGTGCGCGGCTGACCGACATGGATAAACCACGCCCCGACCGTAGAGACGCGCCGCGCGCATCTCACTGTAGGCAACATTCAGCTACTCGGGACTGGATATTTGACCACGCTCCCAGCGCTGCGCGACATCGTTGAGAATCCGGAATCCGAACCGTCGATAGAAGCCCTCGATACTGCTGCCATCGGTCAGCGTCACGGTCACATAGCTCGAGCGCTGCAGATGGCCGAGCACACCATGCATGCACCCCGTTGCAATCCCGCGACGCCGAAAGTCCGGATGCGTGATGACATCCAGCACCTGGACGACATAGGGATCGCCACAGACACGCGCGAAGCCCACCAGAGTGCCTTCGGCATTATGGGCTGCAATGTAGTAATGGCTGACCCTCAACATCTCGGCAGTCTCGGCATCGGTTCGTCGATTGGCACCGTCCCAACCGATCAGTCGATAGAGTCCGTTCAGCTGCCCCACGTCGATCTCACCGTTCTCGGTGAAAGTGAACTCCGACTCGAGCACGTGTTCGTTCATATCGTTGCTAATAACTCAGACCACCAACGTTCCCGAGCACCACCACTCCAGGAAGACCCGCAGCGAAGGCGCCACCCAGGTTCGACTGTCGTTCTCATGGTTCCAGACAAAGATGTCGGGATTGCGGATCGTTCCTCGCCTGAATCTCACTCCACCGGCATCTGCTTCCCGGTCCGCAACGGCGGAAAGGAGTCGAGCAATCCATCCGCCTCGATCTGAAAGAGCGCCTCGGCTTCCGCCAGACCGGCGAGAAGATGCCGGCCGAGTCCCCGGAAGCGTATGCCTGATGATATCAGCTCTCCCACCGCTGACCGTGTAGCATCGGAGAGGACGATCTGCCCTCCGTGAGCAGCCGAGCAGACGCGGGCCGCCGTATGAACGGGCAACCCGATATACCCTGTATCGGTAATGGTAGGTTGACCACTATGGAGCCCCATACGAACCCTGACCTCGAGCCCGTCGGGCCAGGAGCGCGACGCAAGCTCCCGCTGGATCGCAGCAGCCGTCTCGACCGCGTCGAGTGCTGCTTCAAAGACGGCGAAGAACTCGTCGGCGCGGGAGTCTATCTCACGTCCACCAGCCCGCGATATCGCCGAACGAAGTATCTCCCTCACGTCGTTCAGCAGCTCACCGTAGCGGTCACCCAGTCGACGAAGCAGCAGCGTGGAGGACTCGATATCGGTCATCAGGAGAGTGACGAACCCGGTGGGAAGCGCTGCAGTATCGGTCGCATGCCGTCGCTCCGATTCCAGCTGGCCGGTTATAAAGCCGATCGGCACGATGCCGTACTTCTTCGCCGCCTTCAGCAGTCGTTTACGTGCGCGCTCCTTCGCTTCATCGTTCTCGAAGGCGACCCTGCTGAACCGCGCAAGTGCGTTGCGCACATGCGACTCGTCGTGGATCGGCAGGCGACGCCTGCGGCGGGAATCGATATAGGCGAATGCGCTGTCGGGAAGTTCCGATCGCTTGCTGGAGTCTAACTTTGGCATGATGTCTAACGTGTTGAAGGTGGCAACATCGCGGTAATCGAATTCGAAAGCAAGAGCCGGAGTGCATGAGCGGCTCGGTGTTGAGTAAGTTGTGGCCGTTAGATCAAACGTCAACAGGAACCAACTATGACAGCATCAGCAGAACAGACGCGGCTTGCAGCCTCAACGGTGAACGACCCCCGCTGGGCCTCGGTCGTCTCTCGTGACCCCGAGGCCGACGGCACGTTTTACTACTCCGTGAGGACCACAGGCGTGTATTGTCGCCCTTCGTGCGGAGCGAGATCACCTCGACCGGAGAACGTTCGCTTTCATACGACATGCGAGGAGGCAGAGAGAGCCGGATTCCGCCCATGCAGACGATGCAGGCCGGATCAGCCATCGCTGCTCGAGCAGTACGCAGCGAAGGTCACCGAAGCATGCCGGATCATCGAGGAGTCGGAGATCGTGCCGAGTCTGGACGAGCTGGCAAGACGCATTGGTTCGAGCAGCCATCACTTCCATCGCATCTTCAAGCGGGTTACCGGATTGACACCAAGGGAGTATGCTGCGGCGCACCGCGAGCAACGGATGCGCGATGGACTCGATCGGAGCAGCACGGTAACCGAGGCCATCTACGAGGCCGGTTACAACTCCAACAGTCGTTTCTATGAACGGTCGAACCAGATCCTCGGCATGACTCCTACAGACTATCGCGCCGGCGGCGCCAACAGAGCGATCCGCTTCGCCATCGGCGAATGCTCACTCGGGTCGATCCTCGTCGCTGCAAGCGACCAGGGTGTCTGCGCGATACTTCTCGGCGATGATCCGGATGAACTTGCACGCGATCTGCAGAAGAGGTTCCCTCGTGCCGAACTGATCGGCGGCGATAGTGAGTTCGAGGGACTCGTTGCCACGGTGGTCGGCTTTGTCGAAGCACCCGCTATGGGCCTCGATCTGCCGCTCGATGTGCGTGGGACAGCGTTTCAGCAACGCGTCTGGCAGGCACTGAGAGAGATCCCTTCGGGTCAGACCGCAAGCTATACAGAGATCGCCCGGCGTATCGGCTCCCCCAATTCGGTGCGTGCGGTGGCACAGGCGTGCGCTGCCAACGCTATCGCCATTGCTATCCCATGCCATCGTGTCGTCCGGAGCGATGGGGGGCTCTCGGGCTATCGTTGGGGAGTCGAGCGTAAACGGGCGCTACTGAAGAAGGAGGGATCGTTGTGAACGGGGTAGTCGATACCCGACAGATGCTCATTCCAGCTAGAGAGGTGACTGGCTGTGTAACATTGCTCGACCCCCAGAGGGGGCGATCGTCTGCGCTATAGAGCGATACGATCACCTCCTTACAAATCGAGCGGAATATCCGCCACCACCATCCCCACCTCCATCGACGGCACCTGGGCGACGACCTTCCCCTCCGGACTGATGACCGATGTCGGACCAAGAGCCAGTCGATCACCCCGTTCCCCTGTGACATCCGACGAGATCAGCCACAAGCAGGTCTCTCGCGCACGCACCGCGCGAATTTCATTATGCTGATGTTTCCACTTCTCGGCCTTCTCGCGTCCCATCATATTGTTCGAAGGACAGAGGATCATCCCTGCACCCTGAGCCGCGAGCCGAGCCGACGCTTCGGCGAACTGTGTGTCGTAGCAGATATTGATGCCGAACGTCAATCCGTCGACTTCAAACACCGGATAGGAGTCTCCCGGTTCGAATATGATTTCCCCGTCGAGAAGATGGGTTTTGCGATATGCTCCCACCAGACGACCGCGATCCACTATCACAGCGGTATTGAAGAGTCTTGTGCGATCCGCTTCAATCAAGCCGAACACCAGCATCGGCTCGACCGAAGCCAGCCGACCAAGAACAGCCTCGAATGCAGTCGACGTCAGGTCGAGTGCGTGACGGTGTGCCGGCTCGTCCTCCGCTAAATATCCCTGCAGGAAGCACTCCGGGAAGCAGACGATGCGGGCGCCTTCACGAGCCGCCCGTTCCGCGAAGATCTCGATCCATGTCAAGGCGGCATCGAGATCTTCACGAATATCCGGCACCTGGCATGTAGCTACCCGTATGGTCATCGCGAAGTATTGAATCGTCCAAGTCCCTCGAGCTGTTCGACAGGATCGACACAGCCCTCCCCTGCTCGCAGCGAGGCAGCGAGCCGCTCTGCGTTCTCCCTGTACGACTTCGTCGCCAGCACCTTCTCCACCGCTTCACGAATCACGGCCGATGGCGCGCTTGGCTTCAGCCGCACGCCCAGACCGCGATGGACGACGCGCGCTGCCGTGTCGTCCTGATCTCTCCCCATCGGCATACAGATGAGCGGTACACCGGCTGAAAGACCTTTCATCGTAGTGCCATGACCGCAGTGTGTGATGAGGGCCGAGGCGTGCTTCAACACCTCGGTGTGAGGTGCCGAACGGACCACAACGACATTGTCGCTGCCCGGAACATCCCCCGCCGGGATCGTTGCTCCGAGTGTCACCAGCCCCCGCACGGGAAGCTGGGAAAGAGCGGCAACGATGTTGCCGAGCGTCGCCGTCTGATTCTGAAAGGTGGAGGAGAGTCCCACCAGCACGAGGGGACGCGAATCGGCGTCGGACCATGGAGACTGCCAAGGCTCGGACCACGACGGGTCGTCGAGTTGCGGACCGCCATACCTCACATTGGCCGGAAGGTGAGGAGAGGTGATATCGAAGAGCGGGCTTGTCAGCACCAGCACGGTATCGGCGCGGAGCATCTGAGCGAACGTCGATGGAACGGCCTCGAGCCCCAGCCCGACACGTGCCTCGTTGATCGCGCCCCGCGCCTTGTTGAAGACCGAGGTCATCACGCCCCGCATCACGGTATCCCGCAGGCGGCCGAGGGGACCGCGCGCAGGCATGAACCCTCCTCCCATCGGGGGGATGCCGCGTGTCGGGAAGATCCAGATGTTCGGTACCATCACGGCGGACGGGATGCCGAATTTCTCCGCAACGATCAGAGCCGATGGGATCGCCATGTCGACAAGCATGGCATCGGCGGGATGCTCGTTCAGCGTCGCGGTCGTGTCGGCGATCCAGCGGGGAGTTGGAGCTGCGAGGAAGTGATCCATGTACGCGCCCATGGCGGATATCGGACTCTTGTACGCATAGTCGCGTATCAGATCACCGCTTCGATCCCGTGTGGTACGATGAGGCGCAGTGATCCACGGGCTGAACGCACAGCCCGCGGCTCGCACTTCCGGTTCGAGCGTCGGATCGCCGAGCACACGTACCTCGTGTCCACGCGAGATCAGCTTGCGAGCGATACCGAGTTGTGGCGGGACGTTCCCGCCGCCGTCCCAGAGGACATGTAGGAATTTCATCGGTGCCCTCCTCTGTCAAGAGCAGTATGTAGAGGGGAGAAACAGGTAGATCCGTAAGCGGACCGTAGATCAATGCCGCATGATCTATAGCAGATAGCGACAGTTCGGCGAGGAGTCAGTCAGGTAGTCATAGCTCACTCTGCGGTACTCTGGTGGAACCATCACCAATGACTGATGGCTCTCATGCAGCGAACTTCATGACACGCAGCTTTTTCCGATGCTTCTCGACCTGCCATAGATCATAGTGAACCTGTTGCGTAAGCCAGCTCTCTGCCGAGGTGTCGAAAGCGATCGACAATCGTACCGCCATCTCGGGGGAGATGGCTGCACGTCCATTAACAATGGCTGAAAGATGACTACGGCTCACACCTAGTCTATCAGCGGCTTCCGTCACGGTGAGACCCAAGGGCTTCAGGCATAGTTCACGCAAGACTATGCCAGGGTGGGGTGGGTTATGCATTTGTATACTGGTTGCCATACTGTGCCTCAATGATAATCCTCGTAATCAACATCCACAACATCTCTTCCCTCATATGTCTGAAGCTCTTTATCATCAATCCATCTGCGCCAGGCTAAAGTCTCCCCGTCGCTCTGGCAACAGCATCGGCAACCACGGGCTGACCTACCACGCTTTCGCCAGTGGCGACCTTCTTCTGCATCCTGATCGCAGCCAGCGCGAGTATCGCCATCGCAACGATATAGACGATCCCGATATCGCTTTTGAACGCGAACGATCGTCCCACCTCCATCGGTTCTATCAGAACGAACGAGAGATAGTTGACGACTGCATGCAGCACCACACATGGCCAGATGCTCCGTGACGCGCTCCTCAATACGTTGAATACGAACGACATGGCCACTGTCATCACGGTCAGCATCATCAGCGCAAACCAGAGGGGACGATCGCCATAGACGAACTTCGTATGGATGATCACCGGGTAATGCCAGATCGCCCAGAGCAGACCGATGATGATGCTCGTCCAGCGGAAGTCGTAGAGCCTCGACACGTTGCTGTAGAGCAGCCCTCGCCACATGGCTTCTTCTCCGAGTCCGAGGATGAGGAGCACAGGGATGCCCGAGACGATCAGTTCCTCGTCGAACTTCGGCGCGGCGTTCACTGTGGCGACACCGAGTGCGAGGTTGATCAGGAAGGGAACGACGGTGACGATCGCCGCGATCCCGATGGCATAGAGAAAATACTTCGGGCGCGATCGACCGAACCCTATATCCTTCAGGTTCCGGTCGTAGACGAGTGCGGTCAGCATCGCGCATAGCCCCAGCGAAAGCGGGAAGAGACCGTGAAACAGAAAGGCATCGAGGGGAACGTTGTTATGGTAGACGACGTCGGCGTAGACAGTCCAGGCGATTGCGCAGAGATAGCCAATCACCAGCGCAGTGATGATCTTTCGTGTTGCCATTCGTTTTTCTTGCTTGATGCTTGAGGAGAGAGTTCGCTCCGAAGTCGACCATGTCGGTGCATTCATTTGGATCTCCGGAGCTAGTCGCCGCCCGCCTAGGGAAGATCCACATCGGGTGTTTCCCTTATACGTCCAACTCCTACGAATGGATCTTCTCCCCCCTCTCCAGCATCTCCACAAGCGTTGCCAGCCTCCGGGCCCGCGTCGCCGGCCTCGTCGCCGTCTGTATCCTGAAGAGGATCGCATAGCGATTGGCGCTATCGAGCGCCTCGAAGAACTTCCGCGCCTTCGGGTTGCGCTCGAGCGCAGCCTCGAGATCCTCCGGCACCGTGGCGTTGCGTTGCGAGTCGTATGCTGCATCCCAGCGACCATCCTCTTTCGCACTCTCGATCGCACGCAGTCCCGCCGGCTTCATCTGCCCTGACTCGATCAACCGCTCCGCCTTCTCGCGATTGACCTTCGACCAGAGGCTCTTCGGTCGTCTTGGTGTGAACCTCTGAATCCACGACGACTCGTCGTAGCGCTTCGTCAGCCCGTCGATCCACCCATAGCAGAGCGCCACATCTACAGCTTCGGCATAGGTGACAGACTGGAGTTCGGCGTTCTTCTTCGCAATCCGAAGCCAGACGCCGGGAGATTTCGCATGATGCTTCCGCAGCCATGCGGCCCAGGCTTTCTGGTCATCGAAGAGCTCGATCGAGAGATCTGTTGGAGTGGGAGCGGATGATTTCATATAGAGAGTAATATTGACGCTGAGCGACAGATCAGACCGCCGGATCAGGCACACTGATAGACTGATTCTCGCAGAGTCGCTTGAGCGCCTCGAGGTTCGCCTTGATGGCGCCGAGCATTTCGGCCATCACCTCCGGTGCCAGCTGTGTCTCCTTCGGGTCGATGTTGAACTCCACCATCGTTCCGCCGTCGTGCGCCGTCAGGGTATACGTGTCCAGCGCGTCGATACCCAGTTCCTTGATGATCACATGTTCGACATAGCGTGCGCTGTCAGCGTCGACTTCTCCATACAGACAGATATTCTCGATGACCATCCCCTGGAACACACAGTTGTGGCGCATCCCGATCCGCTCGGTCACCGGATCCCTCTCGATCTTCTCCGCTCCCAGTATCCACTTCGTCCGCTCGTCGACGTTGATGATATGCTGGTAGACCTCGATGAGCGGAGCCGCGATCTCGACCTGCAGACTATACTCCCCACGGGTAATGACGAACGCCTCCCGTGCCGGCAGCTCTGGCTGTCGTCTCCTGATCTCCGACAGATCCGCGTAGGTGAACTCGACAGCGCCGATCGCAGGATAGTCCTCCCGTCCGGTAATCCACTCCAGGTCCGCCGCCTCACGCTCGGGGTAGAGCTTCAGGCAATCGTCCGAGACGAGGATGTATTCCCTCGAGTCGACACTGTTCTTCAAGAGCCGGTGGGCGACGATCATCGCGATCCCTGTCGCCTTTGTGAACTGGGCGACGCGGATCTCCTTGATCTCCCCGAAGTGGACGATGAACTTCAGCGTCAGTTCGGACACACCCTGGCAGGCTCCGCACTGGCAGACCGTGTCGCGTTCGATCACCTTCAGGCGCTCGTGGAAGTTGTTGAAGATTGCGAGACACTGGTCGATGGAGTCCCCCCACGTGAGCGGATCTCCCGTCCGATAGAACAGCACCGCATCACCCTCGATCTCGGCGAGCGTAAAGCCGGTGCTGTTCGAGAGGACAATGATCTCCAGCAGCTCGTTGATGATATGGGCACTGTGGTCGAGTTCGGTCGCACTGGTGAATTCCGTGAAGCCGCTGATGTCCGGGATAAGGATGGTTGCTCGTTCGGCCATGGCGTTGGTGTTTTGAGGGCGGCGGGTGGGCGCAATGCGACATCGTTCGTCGAGTGGCGTCTCCCCGGGCCGTTGGTGGGCGCTGGAAGGGAATGCTCAAAGAGCCATCGCGAACATAGGTAAAAGTCGACGACTCTCCCATGGTACACATAGTCGAGAACAATTCGATCCACGAAGCGAGGGCTTCATCCTGTGACGCTGTCGCCGATTCAGCCGTTTACGACAACGCGAGCCGAGAAGCTTGGGCATTCATAGGGTTCGCCGAGGCTGTATCTGAGCGCCTTCTCCAGTTCGCCGAATGCACAGGGAACGTCATCCTCTATAACTTCGACCGGGTATTGGTCACAGTCACGTTCACACCACAACGACCACGAGATCGGGCGTTCCAGCAGAGAACGTATGGCGGTGGTGAATTCTGCATGGCTCGGCCACTCGTACTCTCTCCTGGCATTCAGTTTCGGCAGGAGATGGATTGTTATCGTGTCGTTCCTGGAGAATGCCGGATCAGCCCCCCGAACAACAATGCCTATCAGAGTGCCAAGGTAATAGCAGAGGAGCTCGTCGGTCATGCCCCACTCCGATTCAAAGTATCTATAGGTGATATCCTGCGCAGCGATCGGAATGGTCAGATCGAGCGCATCGGGTGATGTGCTGTAAGGGGAATGGTTCATGCGTGGACAATCAACTATTGAGAAGAGTTACCCCCCTCACGGTCCTTTCTCTTCATCACGACTTCACTATCCCTCAGCAGCACCATCCTATTGTCATTCAGTAATTGGTTCCCGTCCGCGCCCTGTCCCCCTATGGTTGTACCACAACATGACCGGAAAGAGACTGCCTGCACAGCTAGGGAGGTGTTGACAAGACGGTGTCCTTTAGCTCTCCCCTTCGCTACTGTGGGCTCCACTCGTGTTCGTAGGGGGAAACAACGTCGCCATCCTCGTCCCCACCTCCGCGAACTTCTTCAACTGGTGACGGTGATGGAGGAGGACGCTGATCGTGAAGATGGCGACTCCGGCTCCGACGCCAGCATAGATCGGCAGCGACCAGACGAACCATGTGAGCATCCCGGCAAGAGTGCCGTTGATGACTCCCACGTCGCTGGAACGATGCCGATGCTCTGCAACGCGCCGGGGGGATCATCATGAGTCGACAGGATGAAGTAACGTTCGAGTCCAGGGGCCACCTCCACGTAGTAATGTCTGATCCTGTTGATCTCGGTGGCGTAGATCCAATCCTCGAGCGCCCTCTACAACACCCTGTCGAAGGTGACAATGTAGGGGCAAGGGGACCTTGCCCCTACATTGTCACCGCCAAACTGCAATAACCAACCACCCGTTTACCACGGCTCGTCCGCCGTGGGTCCGTAGATCGACGGGATCGGGACATCGACCATGCGCAGGTACACGCTGAGCTGTCCACGATGGTGGATGAGATGGTTGATGGTCGAGCGGACCACTGTTCCTCGCGGCAAGGTGAAGAAGATCCTGTCACCATGACGCAGCGACCATGACTGCGCGTAGTCCTCGTCGCTGGCTCCCGCGATCGCCTCGCGTGCATCCATCACGTTCCTGTCGAACTCGGCAAGGAGGGTCTCGGTCGTCTCGAACGTGTAGCCCGAGCCTTCCGACAGATCGAGCTCGGTATCATGGAGGATGCCGGTCAGCCAGCTGGGCATCCTCGCCACGAGCTGGGCGAGATGACCGAGCGCAAACGATTTCGGATGCGGCTTCCACTCCCCCTTGTCACTCGGGACGCGCTCGAGAAGCCTCCGTGTGGTAGCCATTTCCAGATCGAACTCAGGGAGAAGTGTTTCGGAGAAAGTCATGCGTGGTTGATAATTGGTTATATGTAGGGGCACGCTAGCCGTACCCTAACGGAACATCGGTTCGTTACTATGACCGGGATGTCGGCATATCGGGCCTGCGGATGGCACGATCAACCATGTCGCTTCCTGACCCCGTAGGAAACCTGCAGGCACCCGTTCTGATGAGCTGTACAATCTAAGAGTTCCAGATCGATCTGGCTGCCGATGACCGGGAAGAGAGGGATTCCGGATCCAAGCAGAACCGGATGGATGTTGAGGCTGACTTCATCGACCACTCCCTCGGCAAACAGGCTCCTCGCAAGCTCGCCACCTCCCATCAGCCAGATATCCTTTCCAGCTTCTGCTTTCAGGCTGCGGACGAATTCCCCTGCATCGTCGGGAACGATATGCGCTCCGTCATCTGGCGCGTTCTTTATGGTGCGGGAAAAGACATAGCTCTTCATCCCCGAGCCGGAGGATTTCTTCCTCGTCTTCGTTGGACGAGGAGCGTGGGCCAGAGCGAACTCGTAGGTCTTTCGTCCCAGCAGCACCGCATCGATCGAGCCGAAGAACTCGCTCATGCCGTAGTCGGTGCCATCCATGATAAGCCAGTCGACCGAGCCGTCGGGACGAGCGATGTAGTTGTCGAGGCTGCTGGCGACCGAGTAGATGACCTTTCGCATATCTGATCTCCTGTGATGAGTGGGTAGATCCATCACCTGCGAACTTACATCTGCCGGCATACCCGAGTCTTGGCGTTTCTTGATCTTGGGCTTATACGGTATCGACCAGTGGAGTCATGGTGAGCGAAGCGAACCATCTGCGAAGCGAACCATCTGCGAAGCGAACCATCTGCGAAGCGAACCATCTCCCAGATACGCGCAGGAGATCTTTTAGTCGCTTCGCTCCTTCAAGATGACATGGGATGATCGGCTGGCGATGCTCATCGAGATCGCTTCCTCGGCGCCTGGCAGTCGCGTGGGGTCCTGGCCGTAGCCTTGTTGAACTGCTTGTAGAATCGACTCAGGTCGTTGTAGCCGACGTCGTGCGACACATCGATGATCTCCTCGCCTCGTGCCAGCCTGAACATCGCATCCGCAATGCGCACCTGGGCGAGATACCCACTCGGGCTCAGACCGAAATCGCGTTTGAACTGCCGTGCGAGGTGTTCGTGCGAGACACCCAGTCGCGATGCTATGCGGGCGATGGAGGGGTGGATGGCATAGTGGACGTCGATGAGCCGTTTGGCATTGATGGAGAGAAGAGATGGCGATGGATTGAACTCGATCGACTGGCGGTCATGACTCGACGCGAGAACCTCCGTGACCTCCTCCACAGTCCGCGGCGGATCGGGGAGAGCGGTTTCAAAGATCATCGCTCCCGCCATGAACTCTTCCGGGAGGGGGGCTGTCGAAGCCATCCCGCTCCAGCGCCCGCGTACATCGTCGAAGGTGGTTCGTACAATGGCGAACGGAGGGTGGAAGATCCCGAAGCACTTCCCCCGTGGACGGACCTGTTCATCGCCTCTGATGAAACCATACTCACCCGCCTCCAGCTCGACGATCTCCACGAGCCAGTGATCGCACATCACATACGTCATGGCACCGGAGCCTTCGATCTCGAGTCGGTCCTCGATCAGAAAGGAACCATCCGGTGCCACCTCCATGCTTCGGCGAGATTCGACGACATTGTCCTCACGGCGATCCAGCTCGAGATCGAATCTTCTCGTCCGCCTTCCTCTGCTGCTCATGATTGCTACCTGCACGAAAGAAATCCGAGATCGTAGAGCGACTCCACACGACGCTGTTCTCGAAGACGGCAGGGTGCGCTCCCCTGCCGTCTCCCGGTCGATTGCTACTTGCCGGCCTGGTTCGCTACGAGTTCATCTCGCAACTGTGCCGCACGCTCGACCGCCTCGCTCGGTGCGAAGTCCGACAGCTCGAACACCCGGCGTAGTTCCCCTTGCGCCTCCACCCCGTTCTCCACATCGGATCCAACTTCCAGAAAACGCTTGGCCCAGTCGATAGCTTCCTCCTTCGACTCCACCTGGATCATCGCATAGCCGGCGACCAGCTCCTTTGTCTCCGGGAATGGACCGTCGATCACCGTGCGGTTCTTACCGGAGTACTGCACTCGTGCCCCTTTCGAGCTTGGCTGGAGACCTTCGCCCGAAAGCAGAACTCCCTTGTCCACCATCTCCTGCATCAGATCCCCCATACCGGTGAGGAGCTTCTCATCCGGCATTACACCAGCCTCCGAGTTCTTGTCGGCGTTGAGGAACATCATATAGCGGATCTTACCCTCGGCAGCCTGGGTGAAGTTGCCGCTGCCGCTGGTCTCCGCCTCATCACGGAAGCGCTGTTCCTTTTCGCGCCACCCGTCCTCCCCCTCGGCAGGATCGACAGGAAAATCGTCGAGTTCGAAGAGGGGGCGGATCTCGACCTCACCCTCCTGGAACGGGACACGCTTCGCCCAGTCGATCGCCTCCTCCTTCGACGGCGCCTGGATCAGCCAGTAGCCGCCGACCAGTTCCTTTGCCTCGGCAAACGGCCCGTCGGTGACCGTGAACTTTCCTCCGGAATAACTGACGCGTGCGCCCTTGGAGCTAGGATGGAGACCTTCACCTGCCAGCATCACTCCCGCCCTCGCCATCTCCTCGTTGAACTTTCCCATCTCCGAGAGGATCTTCTCGTCGGGCATCGCACCTGCTTCCGACTGCTCGTTCGACTTGACAAACATCATGAACCGCATTGTAGTATCTCCTTATGGTTTTCGCTTTCAGATTCCCGGGCTCCCGGGTCGACCCGTGATCGAGTCCAACGCCTCGCTCTATGTACATGTCCTTTCCAGCACAGTGGGATCCGAAGCTTGGAATTCACGTGACTTGAAGTCGCGGCCGCACTGACCCTATAGTGAGTCGTATTAATTTAAATCATACCAACATGGTCAAATAAAACGAAAGGCTCAGTCGAAAGACTGGGCCTTTCGTTTTAATCTGATCGGCACGTAAGAGGTTCCAACTTTCACCATAATGAAATAAGATCACTACCGGGCGTATTTTTTGAGTTATCGAGATTTTCAGGAGCTAAGGAAGCTAAAATGGAGAAAAAAATCACTGGATATACCACCGTTGATATATCCCAATGGCATCGTAAAGAACATTTTGAGGCATTTCAGTCAGTTGCTCAATGTACCTATAACCAGACCGTTCAGCTGGATATTACGGCCTTTTTAAAGACCGTAAAGAAAAATAAGCACAAGTTTTATCCGGCCTTTATTCACATTCTTGCCCGCCTGATGAATGCTCATCCGGAATTTCGTATGGCAATGAAAGACGGTGAGCTGGTGATATGGGATAGTGTTCACCCTTGTTACACCGTTTTCCATGAGCAAACTGAAACGTTTTCATCGCTCTGGAGTGAATACCACGACGATTTCCGGCAGTTTCTACACATATATTCGCAAGATGTGGCGTGTTACGGTGAAAACCTGGCCTATTTCCCTAAAGGGTTTATTGAGAATATGTTTTTCGTCTCAGCCAATCCCTGGGTGAGTTTCACCAGTTTTGATTTAAACGTGGCCAATATGGACAACTTCTTCGCCCCCGTTTTCACCATGGGCAAATATTATACGCAAGGCGACAAGGTGCTGATGCCGCTGGCGATTCAGGTTCATCATGCCGTTTGTGATGGCTTCCATGTCGGCAGAATGCTTAATGAATTACAACAGTACTGCGATGAGTGGCAGGGCGGGGCGTAACCTAGGTGACAGAAGTTAAAAGCCTCCGGTCGGAGGCTTTTGACTTTCTGCTAGATCGGCCGCATCGAATATAACTTCGTATAATGTATGCTATACGAAGTTATTAGCGATGAGCTCGGACTTCCATTGTTCATTCCACGGACAAAAACAGAGAAAGGAAACGACAGAGGCCAAAAAGCTCGCTTTCAGCACCTGTCGTTTCCTTTCTTTTCAGAGGGTATTTTAAATAAAAACATTAAGTTATGACGAAGAAGAACGGAAACGCCTTAAACCGGAAAATTTTCATAAATAGCGAAAACCCGCGAGGTCGCCGCCCCGTAACCTGTCGGATCACCGGAAAGGACCCGTAAAGTGATAATGATTATCATCTACATATCACAACGTGCGTGGAGGCCATCAAACCACGTCAAATAATCAATTATGACGCAGGTATCGTATTAATTGATCTGCATCAACTTAACGTAAAAGCAACTTCAGACAATACAAATCAGCGACACTGAATACGGGGCAACCTCATGTCCGAGCTCGCGAGCTCGTCGACAGCGACACACTTGCATCGGATGCAGCCCGGTTAACGTGCCGGCACGGCCTGGGTAACCAGGTATTTTGTCCACATAACCGTGCGCAAAATGTTGTGGATAAGCAGGACACAGCAGCAATCCACAGCAGGCATACAACCGCACACCGAGGTTACTCCGTTCTACAGGTTACGACGAATGTCAATACTTGCCCTTGACAGGCATTGATGGAATCGTAGTCTCACGCTGATAGTCTGATCGACAATACAAGTGGGACCGTGGTCCCAGACCGATAATCAGACCGACAACACGAGTGGGACCGTGGTCCCAGACTAATAATCAGACCGACGATACGAGTGGGACCGTGGTCCCAGACTAATAATCAGACCGACGATACGAGTGGGACCGTGGTCCCAGACTAATAATCAGACCGACGATACGAGTGGGACCGTGGTCCCAGACTAATAATCAGACCGACGATACGAGTGGGACCGTGGTCCCAGACTAATAATCAGACCGACGATACGAGTGGGACCGTGGTCCCAGACTAATAATCAGACCGACGATACGAGTGGGACCGTGGTCCCAG